>Ga0154020_10001161_pt1 | contig 32527 bp, 32 predicted proteins | sample Klosneuvirus_201_FD_109709 | JGI IMG/M metagenome (GOLD analysis project Ga0154020, IMG submission 109709) | Active sludge microbial communities from wastewater, Klosterneuburg, Austria - Klosneuvirus_20160825_MG | ecosystem: Engineered > WWTP > Aerobic digester > Activated sludge | place...
GCCAAGCTCGCGGCGGCACCGGCGGGATCGAATCCGGCCATCACGACGTCGGCCTCGACGTCGGCCATATCGCCGTCGACACCCTCGACGCCTGACAAGGCAGCCTCCGATAAGGCCGCGAGGCAGGCACTGAATCAGACCATCCTCGGCATGGCGCCGATCCGCGAGGCCACGCCGACGGGGGAGGTCGTCCCGCTGACCAAGGAGAAGGTCGTCGAGTTGATCCAGCCCGTTTCGGCGAAGGCAGAGGCGAAGCCGGAAGCGAAGGCAGAGGCGAAGCCGGACGCGAAGGCAGAGGCGAAGCCGGAAGCGAAGGCAGAAGCGAAACCGGAAGCGAAGCCGGAAGCGAAGAAGGACGACAAGAAGAGCAAGAAGGACGCGAAGGCGGAAAAGGCGGCCGAAGCGGCGAAGCAGGCCGACGCGAAGCGGGACAAGCCCTCGAGCTTGAGCCCGACCGCGTTCAGCAAAGCGCCCGTCGACGCGAGCGCGTCGATGGCCGGCATCGCGGTGTCGCCATCGACGCCGTGGGCGGCACCGTCAGCGTCGCAGGTCGGCCTCGTCGCGACACCGATCACCTCGGCGGCAGCGCCCACGCCCGCGGCGCCGATCACGCCCGCGGCGCCGATCACGCCCGCGGCGCCGATCACGCCCGCAACGATCACTCCGGCGGCGCCGATCACGCCGTCCGCGATCGCTGCCGCTGCGCAGCCATCGATCTCGAGCGCAGATCCGATGCGCACGCTGCCGTTCGGATCGAACGCGATCAGCGCCGCCGATATCGCGGCCGCCGCTGCCGCGCAGACCGCCGTCGCCAAAGCGGAGGCCGAGCTCGAAGCGAAGCCGGGCATCGCGAGCGCCGAGACCGTCGCGACACCCGCGCTCGTTCCGACCGCGCCGACCGCGGGCGAAGATCTGAAGAAGACAGCCGACGGCTATGCGTCGTCGGACGTACTGATGACGATCCGCGAACAGCGCCCGCTCGGCGCGCAGGTCGGCGATGCGATCGCGCCCGCAGCGAACATCGCCGGGCTGCCGGCGATGCCACCCGGCGCGACGATTCCGCCGGCGGCCGCCGACGACTTCGCGACCAAGGACAACGCGAAGAAGTATCCCGACGGTCCTCCCGAGATGCCCGCAGCGGCGGCATCGACCGCACCGATGCGCCCCTCGGCACCGAAGCTGCCCGAGGCCGCGGCCGCGGTGTCGCTGCCGATGCCGCGCAAGCGCTCGGAGACCGGTGGCGATCTGCTCGACAAGTGGGCGTCGTCGACGGACTCGCATGCCGCGCTCGACGACGGGATCGACGAAGTCGAGCTCGACAACAAGAAGCAGCGCAAGCGCCTGTTCATGGCGATCGGCGGCGCACTCGGTGCGATCCTGCTGATCACGATCATCGCCTTCGCGTTCGGCGGCGGCGGGGCCAAGAAGGACAAACCGAAGATCGACGAGGCTGCGCTCAACGCACCGTCGCGCACGGCACCGGAGCCCGAGCCCGCCGCGAAAGCAGCGGACTCGCCGCCGGCGCCGACCGAGCCGGCGGCGGGTGTCGAACCGACGCCGACCGAGCCCACACCGACGGAGCCGGCGATCGGTTCCGGCAGCGCCGACGAAGCTGCGCTCAAAGCGGCCGAGGAAGCGAAGGCCGCCGACGCCGCGAAGGCCGCCGACGCCGCGAAGGCCGCCGACGCCGCGAAGGCCGCCGACGCCGCGAAGGCTGCCGAAGACACGAAAGCCGCCGAGGCTGCGAAGCTCGAGGCGGACAAGCAAGCGAAGCTCGATGCCGACAAGCAGGCGAAGCTCGATGCCGACGCGAAGGCCGCGGCCGCGAAGCAAGACGCCGCCGCGAAGGCCGCCGCCGACAAACAAGCGAAGCTCGACGCCGACAAGCAGGCGAAGGCCGACGCTGCGGCGAAGGCCGCCGCGGACAAGCAAGCGAAGGCCGATGCCGCGAAGGCGAAGGCCGAGGCGGACAACCAAGCGAAGGCCGACGCCGCAGCGAAGGCAGCGGCGGACAAGCAAGCGAAGCTCGATGCCGCAAAGGCCGCGGCCGCGAAGCAGCCCGCGAAGACCGAGACGGCTGCGGAGAAGCAAGCGAAGGCGGACGCGGCGGCGAAAGCAGCAGCGGATCGCCAGGCGAAGGCGGATGCGAAGAAGGCGGCGAAGGAAGCAGCGAAGGAAGCAGCGAAGAAGAAGCGCATCGCCGCCGCGGACAGCGCACCCGTCGATCCGTACGCCGAGCCGACGAAGAAGGTCGACCCCGCAGCCGCGTACAAGACCGGCTTCCAGCAGTACGTGCGCGGCGACACCTCGGGTGCGCTGACGACGTTCAAGGACTCGCTCGCGGCGAACCCCGGGTATCCGCCGACGTATCGCGGGCTCGGCCTCGTCTACGAGAAGATGGGTAACAAGCCGCAGGCAAAGCGCGCGTTCTCGCGCTACCTGCAGCTCTCGCCGTCGGCGGGTGATGCGGAGCAGATCCGCGATCGGATGGCACGGCTATGAGGCGCGTGATTGCAGCAGCGCTCGTCGTCGCGCTCGTCGGTTCACCCGCATTCGCGGACCAGCGCAAGATCCTCGTGCTCAAGAGCGAGGGCCGCATCGACGGTGCCACGCGATCCAAGATCGATGGTGCGATCATCAAGCTCGCGAAGACCACCGATGCGCAGGTCTCGCCCGGCGAGATCACGATGACCGACGCCGCGGCCGCCGTCGGCTGCACGCCCGACACCACGACGTGTCGCGACGAGATCCTCAACATGCTCGCTGTCGACGAGATCGTCTACGCGAACGTCGGCCCCAAGCCCGGTGGCACCGAGGTGACCGCGTACCGCATCGCGCGCGGTGGCGTGTCCAAAGATGCGAAGTCGATGATCCTCAAGGGCGAGCCCGCGGAGAAGCTCGACGGACTGGCGCCGCTGTTCTTCGCGAGCACGACGGCGACGCTGCCGACGACGACCACCGCCGATCCGATGGTGCCGCCGCCGGTGTCCGAGCCCACGCCGCCTGCCCCGCTACCAGCACCGACCGCGGACCCAGCGCCGACGCCGGGCTCGTATCCGCCGCCGCTCGTCGTCGACTCGCCGTCCCGCTCGCCGCTTCCGTTGATCGGCGCGATCACCGGTGGTGCGTTCGTGCTGATCGGCTTCATGTGCTGGGGCAAAGCGAGCAGCTTGCAGTCCGACATCGACGACGCACCCGCGAGCACGGTCGCTGACTTCGACGCGATTCGGGAGCTCGAGCGCCAAGCGGACTCGTATGCCGGCGCCGGAAACTTCTTGTTCCTCGCCGGTGCGGTCCTCGGCGGCGTCAGTGCGTATTACCTGATCAAGAACAAACGCAAGCGTGCATCGACGACCGCGCAGATCGGCCCCGCGCTGTTCGATCACGGTGCAGGGATTGTCATCACCGGGAGCACACCATGAAGCTCGTCATCGCTTGGTTGGCTGCTGTCGTCGTCGCCATCGCCATGTCGGGCAGCTGCTCGATCAACCACAAGAGCAGCGAGTACGAGTGCTCCGCACCGTCGGACTGCGACCCATTTCCGGGGCGCAGCTGCGTCGGTGGCTTCTGCGTGACGCCCGGCGGACCGATCGACGCCTCCGGCGATGCGGGCCCTCTGATCGACGGTCCCAAGGACGGCGCGCCCGACGGCACAGTGTGCCCCGCGCAGTGCACGAGCTGCCGCGAGGACCGTCACGAGTGCGTGATCGATTGCGCGACGACGAGCTGCAACAACCAGGTCGTGTGTCCGCCCGGCTGGAACTGCACGATCGGCTGCACGACGACGAACTCGTGCACGGCAGGCATCGACTGCACCGACGCGAAGTCGTGCACCGTCGTGTGCAGCGGCACCAGCTCGTGTCGCGATCTCGCGTGTGGTCAGGGCAAGTGCAACGTCACGTGCTCGGGCAAGTCGTCGTGTCGCGACATGGACTGCTCCGATTCGTGCGGCTGTGACATCACGTGCGCGGGCGGAACGAACGCGGCGAGCTGCGAGGGCACCTCGTGCCCGCTCGGGTGCCCCGGCATCGGCTTCGGTCGCTGCAGCTCGCAGCCACCGGGCTGCAACACCTGCGGCCCGTAGCTAGCGGTACGTGCTGCTGTTGAACCACCACTCGGCCTGAAAGCCGAGGAAGTGGGTCCACGTGCGATCGTGGCGAACGTCCTCGGGGACGAACAGATCGCGCGCTGCCTCGTTGAGGCGCGCCGCGCGATACACCACGCGGAGCTGCGGGCGGTCGTACGCGGACGGGCCCATCGGCGAGTACACGATCATCGGCGCGATCTGGAACACCGCCGGATCCTCCGCGGTCTGCGTGTTCGGATTGAGCCCCCGCGGGAAGCGCGCTTGATACGAGAGATCGACGCCGGCGAACACGTCGGGGATCACCCGCGCGAGAGGGCGAATATCGAGCGCGTACTCCCAACCGTCGTCGGGATCCGTCGACGTGGTGTCCGCATCGACGAAGCGGCGCGACAGCACGCCGAGCATCACGTTGCCCCGGCGGTGATCCCAGTTGCCGGCGACGCCGAACGTGAGCTCGTTCGCGCGGTCCGTCTTCAGGTCGGGACCAAAGCTCGTCGGTGGAGCGAGCTCGTCGAACGCGGCGAGGCCCTTCGCATACCGCGCGTAGACATTCAGGTGACGGCGGAACTGCGGCACGCGTGACAGGTTGAACAAGCTCGCTTCCGCGCCGAGCAGATAGCCGCGATCCGATGGCAACGCTTCGAGCGAGCCATCCGTTCGCTCGCGCGTACCCGACGTGAGCGCGTGGATCTCGCCGTGCACCTTCACCTTGATCGACGGATCGGAGTCGTCGCCCGACAGCGTGTACGCCGCGGTTCCCGACAACACCATGCGCTGGCGGTTGAGCTGCACCGCGGTCGTCGCGCCTTGCTGCGGATCCGGAACGTCGACCTCCTGGAACTGGAAGTCGTTGGCCAGACGATTCACGCCCGCGTGCGTCGCGAGCTCGAGCACGTCGCCCTTGCCGGAGTCGCTCTCTGTCTTGCGGACGTAGAGACCGCCGCCGATCGTGTTCAGATCGTCGAGTGGCCAGTAGTCGAACAGGTAGATATCGTCGCCGCGATACATGCGCGACCCGACCCACGCGGTCGCGTGCTTCGTGATCTGCGCGTCGAGGTACACGTTGCGCAGCGCCGGTTGCGCGTCGAAGTCGCCGGTGTCGTGGAACAGCGTTCCATCGAATGCGATCGTGACGACCGGGCGCAGCTTCATCCCGCGCGGAGTCACGAAGCCATACGAGACCTCGAGCTCGAGGTAGCTGTCCTCGACGATGCGCGGACCGTGGGCGACGATGTTCGCCGCCATCGGCTTGCCGCCGTGCAGATCGGTGCCCGCGAGCAAGCGACCGTACGAGCCGAAGCGAAAGCCCTGCTCGCCACCGATCGCTTGCGCGTCGATCGCTTCGACCGGCGGCCATGGATCCGCGGGTGGCAGGAACTTCGGATCGACCTGCGGTGCTTCGTTCGGTGCCTCGGCAGCGGGGGTCGGCGTCGGCACCGGCGCGGGTGGTGGCGCGGGCTGCTCGAGCGGCTGGCTCGTGTCGGGTGGACCCGCGGGCGCTGGATCCTGCGCCCATGCGGGTGCGGTCGCGAACACCACGAGCGCGATCGAAGAGCCAGCTCGATGCGAGACCGCGCGATTCATCGGCGCCGGACACGAGCACGATCTATGCCCGCGTCGCAACACGTGATGTTCGGCATCTGGCCCGCTCACGCGCCGACGGGTTGCCGAATGCAACGGCACCTTGTCCACGAAGGGGACCGTCCCGATCGTCGACTGCCTCTGGCGACTCGCGTTGCCCTTTGCAACGAATGCCCCGCACACTCGCAGCCGATCACGCGTAACCCACCGATGATCGTGGGGACCGCGGCCGATCGCGCGCACCGCCGCGTGGCATGACCCTTGATGCGCGTTCGGCCGTGCGTTTCGCCGTCGTTGCTCTCGCTCTCGCTCTCGCGGGCTGCCCGTCGTCGCAGAACCCCGGGAGCGGCGACGATGCAGCCCCCGGTGACGGTGGCGTCGGGGAGGACGGTGGCTCGTGCGAAGTGGTCCCGACCTGCACCGTGACCATCACGTACAAAGGCACGGGCGGCGCGGTCTCGCTGCGCGGTGACTTCGCGGCGGATGGCTGGACGACCGGCATCGACATGTCGAAGAACGCGAATGGCGACTTCGAGGTCACGCTGCCGGTCAAAGACCAGCAGGTCGTCGTCTACAAGCTCGTCGTCGACGGCAACTGGATCGCGGATCCCGACAACCCGCGCAAGTCGCCCGACGGCTTCGGCATGTTCAACTCGGTCAAGCGCGTCGACTGCGATCAATGTCCGGCGCGAGCGGCGATCGATTGGCGCGACGCGATCATGTACTTCGTGATGATCGATCGCTTCGCCGACGGCGATCCCGCGAACAACGCGCCCGTTGGCGGCGTCGAGCAACCCGGCAACTATCTCGGCGGTGACTTCGCCGGCGTGACCGAGAAGATCGAAGCGGGCTACTTCACCGACCTCGGCATCAACACGCTGTGGATCACCTCGCCGCTCGACAACGCGGACAACTCGAACCCCGGCTCCGATGGCCACGCCTACTCCGGCTATCACGGCTACTGGCCGCGCGACTTGAACGCCGCCGAGAGCAAGCTCGGTACCGAAGCCGAGCTGAAGCAGCTCGTCGACACCGCGCATCGCCACGGTATCCAGGTCCTCGTCGATTACGTGATGAACCACGTGCACGACTCCTCTCCGATCTATCAGCAGCATCGCAACGACGGTTGGTTCTGGCCCAACGACAACGGCTTCGGCGGCAACTGCGTGTGCGGCCAAGGCTGCTCGTGGGACTCCGAGCGCCTGCGCTGCTGGTTCGATCCATTCCTGCCCGACTTCGATTTCCGCAACGGCGACGCCCGCCGCTGGTCGGTCGACAACGCGGTCCAGTGGGCCAAGCGCATCGGCATCGACGGCTTCCGCCTCGACGCGGTCAAGCACCTCGAGACCTCGTGGCTCACGGACATCCGCGCGCGCGTCCAAGCGGAGGTCGCGTTCGACCAGCGCTTCTACATGGTCGGCGAGACCTTCGATGGCTCGCGCGATCTCATCAAGAGCTACGTCAACGCGGACACGATGCTCGACGGGCAGTTCGACTTCCCGCTGCGCGGCACGATCCTCTCGACGATCCTTCGCCGCGACGGCCAGATGTCGGACCTCGCGGGCTTCCTCGCCTCGAACGACGGCTTCTACGGAAACGGAAGCGTGATGTCGAACTTCCTCGGCAATCACGACGTGCCGCGCACGATCCACATCGCCGAAGACTCGCCGCAGTTCGGCGCGTGGGACGGTGGCAAGGACCGCGCGTGGAGCAACAAGCCATCGCTGCCGACGAACAAGAGCGCGTTCGAGCGGCTCGCCGTCGCGTACACGCTGCTGTTCTCGTTGCCGGGCATCCCGATGCTCTACTACGGCGACGAATTCGGCATGCCGGGCGCGGGCGATCCCGACAACCGTCGCTTCATGCAGTGGGACAACTACACCGCGAACCAGACGTGGCTTCGCGATCAGCTCGCGACCCTCGCGAAGGCGCGCACGGATCACGTCGCGCTTCGTCGCGGCGCGCGCGAACAGCTCGGCGTCACCACCGACACGCTCGTGGTGAAGATGTCGTCGGCGGGAGACACGGTGTTCGTGGCGCTCAACCGCGGCGACTCGCCGCAAGCGGCCTCGGGCCTGCCGTCGGGCGAGTATACGAACCTGCTCGACGGCTCGACGAAGAGCGGCTCGGTCACGCTGCCGCCACGCACGGCGATGCTGCTCGTGCCGAACTAGCGGCGGTTTCACGCTACGACGGTGTCGGGTCGGGGCTCTTGCAGTAGCTCGGCAAGACTGTTCGGATCGTCCTTCGTCAGTAGAGACGGGTCTTCAGCGCGAGGATCGTACATGCGTCGTCTCTACGCTTGGAATAGCGACGCCACGCCGAAGATGGCGATGACGAGAAGTGGAACGATCGCGGCCGCGAGCACGATGGCGCCGTCCGAATCTGCGTGCACCTTTGGGCGGCGACGCTCGGGCGCCACACGCACCGAGATCAGCGCGAGCATGATCGTCACCAATCTCCGTCGAAGAATGCGCCACCGTCGTCGCTAGGTGGGTCACTTTCGGAGGGGTTGCTCCCTGGTTCAGCCGGGGCATCGCCGAACGCAGGCATCATGGCCATGCCGAGCATCGCCATCCCGAACATTCCGAACATCGGGTTCGGGTAGTGGGCTTCGTGAGGATCGTAGTTCGGGTCATCGGGACGTTGCTCTCCCTCGCGTCTCGTCGCGCGCTTCTTCGTCGCTGTATCAGCGCTCACGACCGTGGCATGTGCGTCGGGGATCCAGCGTGCGATCGCGTCTCGGACTCGGGTGACGAGGTTGTCGAAGGCGGCCTGCGCGACCCGGGGAAGGACGGGATCCTCGAGGTGTGGTGCGACCCGCGCACGGTACGACTCGGCGGTCTCCCCGAGGCGCGGTTCGAAGAGCTCGATGCGACCAGAAACGATCACGCGAACCGGTGCTTCGCCCTTCGGATACTCCGGTCGAGCCTGGAGCTCGATCACGTAGTGCAGGCCTGCTTCGCGATGTTCGACCGTCAGGCGCAGCGTTCGAAACTCGGCGTCGATCGCCGGTGCGTACTCGTGGAACGTGAGGAACATGTCGCCCAGATCGTCGGGTCGACGGTCTCGGTCCTGGAACAACACCAAGTCGTCCACCACCAACGCAACTGCGTCGGTGGCCCCCACCTCGGCAAGCGCTCGACGATGGGCGTCGACGAGTGTGGCCGCCTCCAAGGCGGCACGCACCGTTCCGGTGGAGAGATCTGGATTGCCCCCGAGCACTCGACGTAGCCGCGCGAACAGGCCTGGTCGCTCGAGGACGTCTTGCTCGGTCATGTCGACACGGATCGTGCTGTAGAGCTTCATGGGTGTTCCTCCGCGGTCCTCTGTAAGGCGGGGTCTCGACAGGAACACTGTCGAACTTTCGATGTCGGACTTCTGTTTTCTCGAACGTCCGAAGAACCGAAGTGTCGCGACGAATTTTGACAATTGTCCTGCGCGCGGCGCGGCGGCACGGTGGTCACGAACAAGGAGAGATGACGATGGGGAGACAAAAGGAAGCGTCGCTTCGTACTTCCGAACGCCGCGAACTACGGGTGTCCGTTCTTGTTCGGGGCGAGCCAGCCGCGGACGAACTACGGGATCTGGTCGAGAGACGCGTCCGCTTCGCGCTCGCGCGCTTCGGTCTCGTGTTGCGACGGGCCCGCATCGAGCTCTTACAACAGCGAAACGAGGTGACGTGCCAACTGCAGCTGCACGGTGTCGGCGAACCGCCGATCGCCGTGCGCGCAGTCGATCCGCATCGGATGCTCGCGCTCGGCCTCGCGATCGAGCAAGGCATCCAGGAGCTCGCGAGACGTCTCCGACGCGGACGCACGGTGGTTGCGCGGACCGACCTCTCGCCCCAGAACGCCGACTGACCGCCGCGTTGCGCGGGTTCATCTGCGACTACGCGCTCGCGATCGCTCGCGCGGTCAATCGAACAACTCGGCGCGCGCCGCGGATCGCATCGCGAGTACGCCCGGATGCATGATCCGACGCTCCGCCGTGATCACGTAGTAGCGTTCGTGAATCGAGGGCACTTCGGCAACCTCGACGACGTTGTAGCGCTGAGCTACGGGCTTCGCGATCACGGTCGGGACGAACATCGCGCCCATCCCGTCCGCGGCGAAAGCCTTGAGCAGCGCGCTGTCCTCCGCTTCCGCGACGATCTCCGGCTTGGTGTTTTCGCGTTCGAGCCACGCGTCGATGTTACGGCGCAGTGTGCTGCCTACGAGCGGAAGCATGATCGGTGCACCGTCGAGGCTTGCAGGAAACCCACGCCGCAGTGTCGCGGCGAGACTCGAGGGCGCGACGAGAGTGACGGTCGATTCGCCGAGAAGATGGTTATAGAGCTTCAGATCGCTGTCCGGAGGCACCGGGGCATCCGCGATGACGACATCGAGCACGTGGTTCGACAGGCTGCCGAGTAGACGATCGAACTGGTCCTCGTAGCAGACGAGCCCCACGCGTTGCTCCTGCTGGAAGATCGGAGCGAGCAGCGTTCGAACGAGCAGCTTCGGCACTAGATCCGAAATGCCGACCACGAGGCGGAGCGGCTGATTCACGGGACGCTCGCGAACGACGTCGAGGAGCTCGCGCCCGAGGCCGAAGATCTGCTCCGCGTACCGGAACACCGTGCGTCCCGTGTCGGTCATTTCGAGCTTGCGACCGCGTCGCTCGAACAACGACTGTCCCAAGCTCTCCTCGAGTCGACGAATCTGGCCGCTGATCGCCGACTGCGAGAGCCGCAACGCCTTTCCGGCCGGCGCGAGGCCGCCTTCTCTGGCCACCATCCAGAAGTAGAGAAGGTGGTGGTAGTTGAGCCATTCCATCGTGGCCTTATAGCGCAGCTGCGATCGTCGACTCAGACCTGTGTGGGAAAGCGAGTGTCTGCGCGCTTGGTGGTTCGGGTCGTCAACAGGGACACGACAACACCGGTGGCGATAATGGCCGCCACGACGCCCAGCACGTAGAAGTTGAAGTGGACACCCAGCCACGACTTCAACCACCCATGCGTCATCATCTTCACGCCGATGACGATGAGGACCAGCGACAGCGAGATCTGTAGGTACTTGAACCGGTCGATCATGCCGGCGAGCGCGAAGTAGAGGCTGCGCAGGCCGAGGATCGCGAAGACGTTGCTGGTGAACACGAGGAACGCGTCCGTGGTGATCGCGAAGATGGCGGGGATCGAGTCGACGGCGAAGATGACATCGGTGAACTCGACGAGAACGAGGGCGAGGAACAGCGGTGTCGCGAGCAGCACTCCCCGTTTCGCGCCAGCAACGACGTTGTCTTCCTCGACGGGCGCCCCGGGGGTGGCAGGAGCGACGCTCTCCGACGAACCCGCGCGAACGAAGAACCTCTGACCGTGAAAGCGCTGCGTGACCGAAAACAGGCGGCGCACGGCGCGGACGAGGATGTTCTTCTCGAAGTCGGTTTCAGCGCCCTTGACCACGAGCATCTTCACGCCCGTGAGAATCAGGAATCCACCAAAGACATAGATGATCCACGTGAACTTCGTGATCAGCGCTGCGCCCACCGCGATCATGATGCCGCGCATGAGCAACGCGCCGACAATTCCCCAGAACAGCACGCGGTGCTGGTACATCGCTGGGACTCGCAAGAACGAGAAGATCATCGCGATGACAAAGATGTTGTCTACCGCGAGAGACTTCTCGACGACGAACCCCGTCAGGTACTTGATCGCGGCGCTGCCGCCGTCGTTGTAGTGCGTGACCCCGTCGTGAACCGCCGGAGAGATCGAGGTCGCGTCCGGGCTCGTCCCCAGTCCGAACCAATGATGCTCGTACCCGAAGTAGACGAAGATCGTGAAGGCGAGCCCGAGGCTGATCCACAACGTAGACCAGCCCAGAGCCTCGCGCACCGACACGACGTGCGCCTTGCGATGGAACACACCGAGGTCGAGCGCGAGCAGCACAAGAATGAAGAGGATGAATCCCGCGTAGAGCACCATCATGTCGTTACCTCGGCTGAAGAGAGAGAGAAGGCGAAGCTAGGGAGGGACGCTGGCTAGAACGCGAGCAGCGGCGCGAACGAGCGACGGCGGGCAACCTTGCGCAAGATCACCTGCTCGGCGCGTTCGAGCACCAGCGAGATCGTCGGTAGCGTTTCCACCCCGACGTGCTCGACGACAACATTCGTGAGGCCGGGTCCGCGCACCCGCAGTCGACACTGCTTGTCAGCGCCGCCCTTGGGACCGTTGATGTCGGCCAGCGTGACATCGACGGCGCGCACCCACGGACGGATCCGACTGAATGCGCGGTGGATGCGAGAACGAATCTCTTCGTGCGTCTCGGTCGTGAGCATCAGGTGACGAGTGCGAATCGTGATCTTCATCGTGATCTCCTTGTCACCTTCGTAAGGCGGCTCGTCAGGAACGTCTCTCACATCATTCGAGCGCGACGCTGCGGCTTTCTCGAAGTGTTCCCCCGGGCGACCGCCGAGCGTTGTCCCCTCGCGACACTTCGACGGGACCGTGGCGACCGGCGCGTTTTTTCGAAGTTGTCGAGCGTGTCCTCCGTGCGCACTACGAAGCCATGGGCTGCAACGGATGACGACGATGGCTCCCCCGGTCGATCGAGCTCCTCGACGGTTCGGCCGAGCGCCCACGACTGCCGCGAACGTCGTTGCATCGCCGTGGTTCGGCCTCACTCGTTCCGGCCGTCGGCCCGTTAGCGTCTGTCGCTCGACTCGCGCGCGTGCTTCGCGTCGCTCGAATCGTGTCGGTGTCACCGAAGCTCCGGCTGATCATCGCCACGATGGCTCGCTCGATCCCGTCGCTCGGGCACGTGGGGACCCTCGAAGGCTGGGTCGAGCTCCAGCGCGCGAGCATGGTGGCCGAGCCGTGGGCATGGGTGTTCTATGGCAGCTTCGTCCTCGTCGCGGTCTTCGTGGTCGTGAATCTCTTCGTCGCCGTCGTCCTATCGAATCTGGACCAGGCGCGGCGCGAGCTCGCCGAGGAGAGTGCAGAGCCGACGATTGCCGACGTGCTCACCAATGTCCGCGAGTTGCGCATTCAAGCCGCGCAAGACCGTCGTCAGCGGACGTTCGACTCTTCGCATCGGCGGCGGCGATACTTCCGTTCTTTGTAATTGTTTCCTGGTGAAGAGGTCGCAGGTTCCACCCACAGAAGGAGGTACTTCGTGACAGCGACAACGTATCCGTCGATTCGTGCATTCTCGGCAACGCTGGGTGTTAGCGACCGGCGCGCGTTCCTGCAGCGGACCTACGCATTGCTCGGAGTCGCGCTGATCGGACTCGCGCTGTTCACGTCGGGCATGATGGTCTTCGCTCCAGAGACCAGCCTAGCGCTCTCCCGCTGGGCGTTCGGTGGGACGCTGAACTGGCTGCTCGTGCTCGGGCTGTTCATGCTCGTCGGGTACGGTGCCGAACGGCTGGCCTCATCGTCGACCTCTCGAGGACTTCAGTACCTCGGGCTATCGGTCGGCGTCATCGCGCAAGGGTTGCTCCTGCAGCCCCTGCTCTGGCTCGTCATCGCCAAGCTCGGGAGTGGAAGCGCCAGCATGCTCGTCCTCCAGGCGACGGTCATCACGCTCGCGATCTTCGTCGGACTGACGCTGACGGTGTTCGTGACGAAGAAGGACTTCTCGTTCCTCCGCAGCATCCTGGTCGTCGCGAGCTTCGCTGCCATGGGCGTCGTCCTCGCCTCGATGCTGTTTGGCTTTCACCTGGGCGCGCTCTTCGCGGGGGCCATGGTGCTGTTGATGGCCGGGTACATCCTCTATCAGACCAGCTCGATCCTCAGTCAGTTTCCGCCGACGGCGTATGTCGCGGCAGCTTTGATGCTGTTCTCGACGGTCGCCACGTTGTTCTGGTACGTGCTGCAGTTGCTGCTCTCGATGCGCCGGCAGTGACGCCTGCTGAGCATGCCCATGGAACCACTCATCAAGCTCGTACACGCGATCCTTCTGTCTGCGCACAAGAAGGGCGCCACCGAAATTTGGGTACGTCGCGAGGGCGAGCAGCGAGTCGTTAGCTTTCGACTCGACGGCGAATGGTGGGAGGAGATGGTGCTGCCACCCGAGCTTCACGGTGCCGTGGTGCGGCGACTCGGCATCATGGCGTCGTTGCCGATGTACCGTAAGGACGCGTACGCAGAGGGCGCCATCGTGTTACGGGTCAGCGAGACGCGAGAGATCGCGTTCGACATCCGCGTGCGCGGTCATGGTGATTCGCTCGAAGCGCTCCTTCGAAGCTCGACCGATACCGCAACGCAATGAGGGGGACCGTGCCTATCGGCGCATGCAAGTGCGCGTCGCTTGGTCGCGCGTCGTGCCGATCCGTGATCCGGCTTCCGCCGGCGCGTTGGTGGAGCGACGGACGGCGTAGCCATGGCTAGTGCGCCGTGGCAGATTCCTCGGCGATGTTTCGTCTCGTTCTCGTCGTCGCTCTGCTCGCCCCCGTGGCCTGTCACAAGGAGGCGCCGCCGGCCTACGCGGAGCAGCCGCTGCCGCCCGCGTCGGGCACGCCCATCGGCTATCTGATCGACAACTCGAGCCAGCTCGAGCTGAGCGCCGAGCAGGTGACGAAGCTCCAGGCGATCGACGACAGCTTGTCCGCGCGCAACGAGGGCATCGACACGCAGCTGCGCGAGATCGAGAAGCCCGAGGTCGAGGAAGAGGATCCGAAAAACCCTCGGTTGACCGCGCCGAACATGGCGCCGGGTGCGCAGCCAACGCGCACGACGAAGGATGCCGGCAAGTTGCACGACGCGCGGACTGCGAATACCAACGATGCGCTCGAGAAGGCGTTCGCCGTCCTCGACGCGAAGCAGCAGGACAAGGCGCGCTATCTCTTGGCCGAGCGAGGCATCGTGGCGCCGAAGGCGAAGAAGGGCGCGCCTGCGCCGACGCCTGCGCCCGAGGGTGACGAAGCGCCCGTGCCGCAAGAACCCTGACCGGGACACGCTGCGACGGCGCTTGACGGGCACTTCCCGAACCGGCGTATGGTCCCGGCGTGAAAAAGCACATCGCACTCGCCCTCCTCGTCGGTGGCTTAGGTGCCACCAGTTGCAAGAAAGCGAACGAAAGCTCGCCCCCGCCTGACAACGGCAGCGCCGACAAAGGCAGCGCCGACAAAGGCAGCGCCGACAAAGGCAGCGGCGGTGTGGCTGCCAACGACGAAGCGCTGATCGCAGAGGCGAAGAAGTTCGTCGCCGATCTGGATGGAGAGCTGCGCAAGCTCTACGTCGATTCGTCGCAGGCGCAGTGGACCAACGAGACCGACATCACGCCGGCGCACGAGGAAGCCGCGTCGAAGGCGGGAGCCGAGCAGGCCAAGGGCATCACGCGGCTGATCAAGGCGGCGAAGAAGTTCGAGCCGATCCTCGACAAGCTCGATCCCGATACGAAGCGCCAGCTGGTGTTGCTCAAGTTCGGCGGCCAGCCGGCACCCGACGATCCGGCGAAGGCCGACGAGCTCGCGAAGATCGCGACGGAGATGTCGTCGCTGTACGGCAAGGGCAAGGTCTGCGAGGGCGGCAAGCCCGACGGCAAGAACTGCAAGGACCTCGACGCGCTGAGCAAGGTGCTGCAGACCTCGCGCAAGCCGGACGAGCTGCTCGCCGCGTGGAAGGGCTGGCACGACAACGTCGGCCACGTCGAGCGCGATCTGTTCGTGAAGTACGTCGGGATCGCGAATGAAGGCGCGCGCGGCGTGGGCTTCAAGGACGTGTCGTCGATGTGGAAGTCCGGCTACGACATGCCGGAGGACGCGTTCGAGAAGGAGACGGATCGTCTGTTCGGTCAGCTCAAGCCGCTCTACACGCAGCTCCACTGCTACACGCGCGCGAAGCTGAACAAGACCTACGGCGACAAGGTCGTCGCGAAGAACGGCACCATCCCGGCGCATCTGCTCGGCAACATGTGGGCGCAGACGTGGGACTACCTCTATAAAGAGCTCGAGCCGTTCCCCGGCCAAGCGCCGATCGACGTCACGCCCGCACTCGCGAAGCCGGGCGCGTACGACGAGAAGAAGATGGTGCAGATCGCCGAGGGCTTCTACACGTCGCTCGGGATGCCGCCGCTACCGGCGACGTTCTGGGAGCGCTCGATGTTCACGAAGCCGAAGGGCAAGGAGGCCGTGTGCCACGCGAGCGCGTGGGACGTCACGTTCTCCAACGACCTTCGCATCAAGATGTGCATTAACAAGAACCAGGAGGATCTCGACACGATCCACCACGAGCTGGGCCACAACTACTACTACGCGGCCTACTACAAGAAGCCGATCCTGTTCCAAGGCGGCGCGAACGACGGCTTCCACGAAGCGATCGGCGACACCGTCGTGCTGTCGATGACGCCTGGCTATCTCAAGGAGAAGGGCCTGCTCGACAAGGTCGAGGCGAACGAGAAGATCGTCATCAACCGCCAGATGAAGAAGGCGCTCGAGAAGATCGCGTTCCTCCCCTGGGGCCTGCTCGTCGACAAGTGGCGCTGGGACGTGTTCAGCGGGAAGGTTGCGGCCGAGGACTACAACAAGCACTGGTGGGATCTGCGCAAGCAGTACCAGGGCGTCTCTCCGCCAGTGGAGCGCGCGGCGACGGACTTCGATCCGGGCGCGAAGTACCACGTGCCCGCGAACGTTCCGTACATGCGGTACTTCCTCGCGGCGGTGCTCCAGTTCCAGTTCCACCGCGCGCTGTGCAAGAAGGCCGGCTTCACGGGACCGCTGCACGAGTGCTCGATCTACAACAACAAGGAAGCGGGCAAGCTGTACTGGGCGCTGCTCGAGAAGGGCGCGAGCCAGCCGTGGCAGGACACGCTCGCGGAGCTCACCGGATCGCGCGAGATGGACGCGACCGCGATCCTCGAGTACTTCGCGCCACTCCAGAAGTGGCTCGAAGAGCAGAACAAGGGTCAGACCTGCGGCTGGTAACGTCGTGAGCGTGGCCGCGCACGTGACCGGGATCGAGTCACGTGTGCGGGTCCGCTGATGTGATTGCTCGTTCGAACGACTCGGCAACACGACTCGCGTGGCTCCATCGAACGATGTGATGCCCGAGAGAGACCCGGCTCGATCGAACGATGGTTGTGAGTGCCGCGGTCTCGCTCGCCGCTCGAACGAGTGCCGATCGGGTGAGCCAGATCGGCTCGCTCGCCAAGGCGTGATCGGCCACGGGTGCGGTCCCGTCCCCGAGCGCGATCACGTTCGCGGTCGTCGGCGACGAGATCCCCAGTGCGTCCGATCGGTTGCAGCGGCGTCTGCGGAGGTCAGCTGACCCTCGGGAAACGAGTGTGACCTGGCAACGCGATCTGCCACCGTCGACGGAACCGACGTGAGACCGCACAGTTGCGCACCCTCCGATCCGGCACATGCGCTGCACAACGGTTTGGTCACCAACCGCTACTGACCAACGCCATCTCTCGGAGCCATCAGCCATGAAGACCGCAAAGACTTTCTCGCTTCTCCTCGCTCTCTCTGCTTCCCTCGCGGCGTGCGCCGCGGATGAACCCGCGGGAGGCGGCGGTGGCGGCGGCGGTGGCGGCGGCGGTGGTGGCGACGAAGAAGAGCCCATCTCGCGCGACGACGCGACCGGCAAGTACCAGATGCGGTCGACCTTCGACCTCGCGACGAACGCCCCGGGCCAGGTCGGCGAAGTCACCCGCGCGATCATCGCAGCGACCGACGCACCGGATGACCCGTCGAACTGGTTGCTCGAGCAGATGATCAACCAGATCTCGAACAGCACGATCAAGTCGCTGCTCAACAACGCGCGCCCGTTCGTCGCTGGCTACCTCAACGACCGCCTGCTGCAGTACGCGCCGGACTTCGTGTCCACGATGATCCAGCTCGGCAACGACTTCGGTCAGATCGCCACGAACTTCGGCACGAACGACGAGCTCGATGTCACCGGCGCTGGCGCCAACACGATCGACGCGACGACCGCGTTCTCGTACACGTCGACGCACACGGTGCTCGGCGCGCACTTCAAGGTCGACAACGTCGAGAGCGACCACGCGTTCGCCGACTACAACCTGCAGAACATCGTGGTGCAGAACGTCGGCGTGACGCTCGCCGCGGACGGCAAGTTCGGCGTCGCGCAGCACATGGTGCCGCTGAGCTACGGCAAGATCCTCCGCATCGGCGTCGACGCCGTGCTCATCCCGATGGTCGACCCGACCGCGGCGAACCTCGGCCAGCTCATGCAGCACCTCGTCGACTGCCAAGCGGTCGGCTCGTACGCGGCGAGCGCGCTCGGCTTCTCGAGCTTCTCGGGTGCACTGACCACGGCGTGCAACGCGGGATTGAACCTCGCAGCGACGAAGATCTACGAGAAGATCGAAGCGATCGGTGGCTCGGCGCTCGAGCTCGGCCTCACGGGTGATGCCCGCGCGCTCGACACGAACAACGACGACAAGGTCGACAAGATCCAGACGGGCACGTGGAGCGGCAACGCGACGTACGCGGGTACCGCGGCGCCCCTCGCCGGCGCGACGTTCTACGGATCGCGCATGGGCCTCACGCCCTGAACAAACGGTTCGACGGATCGGGTGGTGAGCCCAGGAAGTCGAGGATGGCTGGCCGGCCGGAGCAATGGTGCTCCGGCCGGTTCTATTTTCGGCCTACGTCGGTTCGGCGATTTCTCGACGAGGAATCGCGATCGAACGCTCGCTCGCGCGCGACGCGACCACGATTTGTTCGTCACATCCGCGAAGTCGATCGATTTCGGGAACATATGTCTCCAACGGGACTTGCTGGTCCTGACTAGAGGAGTTGCCGTTCGCCCTCCAAGTAGTTGATCGCGAAACCGCACATCGTGGCACACGCGCTGCACAACGACTCGGCACCTATCCTCGACGGAGAAATGAACATGAAGCGCAACCACTTGACCACGACCCTCGCCCTCCTCCTCGCCTCCGCGACCGTTGCTGGTTGCGCTGCTGACGCTACCGGCCCCGACGACGACGGCGGCGGCAGCGACGACCCGATGATGCCGGATCCCGATCCGGTTCCGCTGACGCCCGAAGGTAAGTTCTCGGTGCAGTCGGACTTCGACATCGCGACCAACATCCCGGGCACCGCCGGTACGGTGGTGAACTACTTCCTCGCCGCCACCGACGAAGCGGATGACCCGACGAAGTTCATCCTCGAGCAGGTGATCAACGCGCTGCCGAACGGTTCGATCAAGAACACGCTCCAGGGCTCGATCCCGTTCGTCGCCGGCTACCTCAACGATCGCCTCCTCGAAGTCGCCCCGACGTTCGTCGACAAGATCATCGACGTCGGCAACGGCCTCGGCCAGGTGGCGCACCACTTCGGCACGATCGAGGTCCTCGACATCACCAACACGCCGGCGCCGTCGGTCGGTGGTGACCCCTCGCTCGGCTTCGCCGCGACGAAGACGGTCCAAGGCCTCCACTTCAACGTCGACAACGTCGACATCGACCTCCGCTTCGCGGACTACGCGATCGCCGACGTCAAGGTCGAAGGCCTCGCCGTCTCGCTCGAGCCGACCGGCAAGCTGAACGTCGCGCAGCACAAGGTGCCGCTGAAGTTCGGCGCGATGATGAAGCTCGCGATGAACGAAGTCATCATCCCGTTCATCGACCCGAGCGTCACCGACCTCGAGGGCCTGCTCAAGAAGGCCGTCAACTGCCAGAAGGTCGGCCAGTACGTGTTCGAGGCGATCGACCTGGGCTCGGCGTCGACGTTCGAGAGCGCCTGCAACACCGGCCTCCGCGCGGCGTCCACCGCGTTCTACCGCGCGCTCGACAACATCGACACCGCGGCGCTCGAGTTCGACCTCCTCGGCACCGCTCGCGGCATCGACAAGAACCACGACGGCAAGATGGACGACATCCAGACCGGCGTGTGGACGGGTCAGCTCGGCTACGCCGGCACCCCGGCCCCGCTGTCGACCGCGAAGTTCTTCGGCACCAAGATGTAGTTCGCTCTCTCTGCAGTACGCGAACGCCGCCGCCCTCGACAGAGGCGGCGTTTGTCGTTTCGGCTAGTACATGGATCGGTCGGGGGCCGGCGCGCCGGCGTGGCGCTCGAGCTCCGCGTTGACGAAGCCACCGAGGACGATCGCGATCGTCGACAAGTAGAACCACAGCATCACGACGATGATGCTGCCGAACGTGCCGTACACGACATTGTACGTCGCGACGCGCGTCACCCACTGCGAGAGTCCGACGGACACCACGACGAGGAGCAGCGTCGAGATGCCGGCACCCGGCCAGAGATGCCGCGCGGTCAACGGCCTGGGCGACGGCGCGAAGCGATACAGCGCGAGCAGCGTCGCGAAGATCACCGTCATCAGCGCGGGCCAGCGTAGCCAGTGCACCGCCGCATAGTCGTCCAAGTCGAGCAGCGCGAAGATCGCGGGCAGCGCGACGACGACACCGAACATCAGCATGACGCCGACGAGCGTTCCGCCCGCCATCGCGATCGTGACGAGCAGCTTGTGCCCGGGATTGCGCCGCTCGCGCACGCGATACGCGCGATTGAGCGTATCGATCAGCGCACGCGCCGCACTGCGAGCGCTGAGGATCGCGAGGAACGTGCTGATCCCGAGGGCGATGCCGAGCTCGCCCGTCGAGCGCTGCGCCTGCCGCTGGAGCTGGTCGGTCAGAAATCCGACCACGTCGGGCGGCAGAACGGCGGTCAGCCCGACTAGCTGGGTCTCGATGCTGGCGGGATTGGCGACCACGCCATAGAGCGACACCGCCGCCGCGAGCGTCGGGACCACCGCGATCATCGCGAACAGCGCGGTGCCGCCGGCGAGGATCGGCATCTCACCGAGCAGCGCCTCCCGCGCGGCGCGCAGCCAGTGCGCCACGACGAAGTCGCTCGTGTTGATCCACGTGATGAGCTGGCGAACCAGCTTGATGGCCACGACACGATCCTACGCCACGGCTGCGCTACGATCGACGTGCCGGCATGCCGACGCCCATGATCGACACGCATTGCCACCTGCCGGGCCGCCGACGACGATGATCGACACCCATTGCCATCTCGACATGCCGGCCTTCGCCGAGGATGTCGACGCCGTCGTGGGCCGCGCCACGGCCGCCGGTGTCGTCGGGATGCTCGTGCCGGCGATCCGGCCGGCGACGTGGGCCGCGTGTGCCGCGCTCGTCGAGCGCCACGCCGGCGCCGGACTGCGGCTCGCGATCGGCGTGCATCCGCAGATCGTGCCCGAGCTCGCGCCCGACGAGATCGGGCGTGTCTCGCGCGATCCGGCGGGTATCGAGGGCGAGCTCTCGCGCGATGGCGACATCGATGCGATCGCGGCGTGGATCGCGCGCGAGGCGATCGCGTATCACGCCGTCGCGATCGGCGAGTGCGGGCTCGATGGGGCCACCGCCGACATGCCGCGGCAAGAGGCGCTCTTCCGCGCGCACATCCGCGCCGCATGGCTCACGGGACTGCCTCTCGTGATCCACGTCCTGCGCGCGCACGATCGCGCGCCGCGTATCCTTCGCGAGGAGCTCGAACGCGCACGCATCCACGAGGAGATGCCCGTCGGCGGCACGCAGTCGATGCCCGTCGGCGGCGTGCTCCATAGCTACTCCGGTGGCGCGGAGCTCGTCGACGTCTATCGCGAGCTCGGGATGGCGTTCTCGTTCGCGGGCCCCGTCAGCTACGCGAATGCCCGCAAACCCGTGGAGGCCGCGCGGCTGATCCCCGAGCACCTCCTGCTGGCCGAGACCGACGCGCCGGACCAAGCCCCCGAGGGCCATCGCGGTGGACGCTCCGAGCCCGCGTTCGTGGCGGCGGTGATCGCGGGGCTGGCCGCCGCGCGCGGGACCACGGCCGAAGAAATCGGAGCCCTCACGACCGCGAACGCGCAGCGGATCTTCGGAGCGTGGCCCTCGTCGACGACGACGCGGGAATAGTGCCGAACGACAGGCCGCGATGTGCGGCGCGCGCACTGCCACTTTTCGCTGTTGTGCGCTGGGCCGGGTCGGCTAAACATCAGCCCGATGAGCGGTACCCACCGGAGGTTCGATCGGACGGCGCGACTGCTCGGCGATCACGGCGTCGCGAGGCTCGGAGCGTCGACGGTGACCGTGTTCGGTGTGGGCGGCGTTGGCTCGCACGCGGCCGAGGCGCTGGTGCGCAGCGGCGTCGGGCGCGTGATCTTGGTCGACTACGATCGCATCTGCGTCTCCAACGTGAACCGCCAGCTGCACGCGATGAAGGGCACGCTCGGCAAGGCCAAGGTCGAGGTGATGGCCGAGCGATTGCGCGCGATCAACCCGGACGCGACCATCGAAGCGCGCGTGGAGTTCTACAGCGCGGAGACGTCGGCGAAGCTGCTCGTGCCGGAGCCCGATGTGGTGATCGACGCGATCGATAACGTCGCGGCGAAGATGCACCTGATCGCCACGTGCGTGCGCGAGAAGCTGCGCTGCGTGTCGTCGATGGGCGCGGCCGCGCGACTCGATCCGACGATGGTGCGCGTGAGCGATCTGAGCGACACGCGGATCGATCCGTTCGCGCGCGACCTGCGGCGGAACCTGCGCCGCAAGCACGACCTCGACTGCACGAAGCCGACCGGCATCTGGGCCGTGTACTCCGAGGAGCCGCCCGTCGAGCCGCAGGAGCTCGCGTACGACGATGGCGCGTTTCGCTGCGTGTGCCCGGGCGGCCAGAACGGCATCAACGATTGCGAGCACAAGAATCGCGTCGAGGGCTCGGTCGCGTTCGTCCCGTCGGTGTTCGGTGCGACCGCCGCGTCGCTCGCGGTGAAGATGCTGGTCGGGCTTCCGCTGCCCAAGCCGCTCGATGGCGAGCCGAAGCGCACGATGCGACCGAGCACGGGCCCGCGTGATCCGATCGTTCCGACGGTGTCGTAAGCGCGCTATCGTTCGCGGGTGCGATTCGCGCTCGTGCTGCTGCTCGCCGCGTGCACTGGACGCAGCGAACCTCCGTCGATAACGGACGCGCTGCATCGCCGCGTCGGCGAGCTGAAGCTAACGCGCGCCGAGTGGACGAGCGTTGTCGTCGAGCCGTACCGCGACACGTACGACGACTACGCGCGCGCGTTCGACGCTGCGGCTCCAACAATCGCGGCCCAGATCGAAGCGTCGACGAAGAGCTCCGCGATCACTACGCGACAGCACTACGCAGGCGATCCGAAGTTGACGCGCGGACAGGCGCGCACGCGCTGGGCGCTGCCGGTGCAAGCGCCGGCGGACGTCGTCGATCTCGATGGTGCGCCGATCGATGCCGTGTTCGTGCGCGTCGGTGATCGATACAAGGCGATCGTCGGCGTCGATCAGATCGTCGTCGATCGCGCGCGCGGGCTGGACGAGCGCTGTGCGTCGTATCTCGAGACGCTGGGCAGCAAGGCGTGTCAGGAGGTCGGCTGGGAGATCGCCGATGCGGCGCTGCGCGCGGACCGAAACCGCTTCGTCCACGCGTGCTCGCTGGCGGCGGCGCAATGCACCCGGTGACGCCGGACCGCGACGACTGATCGTGGTATCCGATCGACATGATCAACAAGGGCGACAAGATTCCGTCGGTCACCATCAAGCAAGCCACCCCGGAAGGCGCGTCGGAGGTCGATCCGGCCGCGTTGTTCGCGGGCAAGAAGGTCGTGATGTTCTCCCTGCCGGGCGCGTTCACGCCGACGTGCTCGTCGAAGCACCTCCCCGGCTACGTCGCCGAGCTCGGCGCGCTCAAGGCGAAGGGCATCGACCTCGTCGCGTGCCTCTCGGTCAACGATGCATTCGTGATGAAGGCGTGGGCGGAGCAGCACGACGCGCTCGGCAAGATCGTGATGCTCGCCGACGGCGCCGGTGCGTTCAGCAAGGCGCTCGGCATCGACATCGAGATCCCCGGCATGGGCCTGCGCGCGAAGCGCGGCCTGTTCCTCGTCGAGGACGGCACGGTGACGTCCGTCGAGATGGAAGCACCCGGCAAGTTCGAGGTCTCGGGCGCCGACGCGTGCATGCTCAAGCTCGGCGCGTAAATGGCGCCGCCGCTGTTCCATCGGATCCTGATCGCGAATCGCGGCGAGGTCGCGGTTCGAGTCGCGCGCGCGTGTGATGCCCTCGGCATCGTGCCGGTGTTCGCGGTGAGCGAAGCCGATCGCGATGCGACCTACACGCAGGGCCGCGAGGTCGTGGTGCTCGGGCCCGGTCGAGCAGCGCAGAGCTATCTCGATGTCGAACGCGTCGTGCAGGCCGCGGTGCAATCGCGCTGCTCGGCGCTGCATCCGGGCTGGGGGTTTCTCTCGGAGAACCCGCTGCTCGCGACCGCGTGCGCGCAGCACGGCGTGACGTTCATCGGACCGCCACCGCACGTGACGGCGCTGATGGGATCGAAGACGCGCGCGAAAGCGGCGATGCGCGCCGCGGGCATGCAAGTGATTCCCGGGAGCGAAGGCGTGCTCACCGGCGTCGACGATGCGAAGGCCGTTGCCGCACGCGTGGGCTTCCCCGTGCTGTTCAAAGCGGAGAACGGCGGCGGCGGGCGCGGCATGCGCATCGCCCGCAGCGCCGATCAAGTCGAGACCGCGTATTCCGAAGCGCAGGCCGAAGCGCGCGCGGCGTTCGGCGGTGATCGCGTATTTCTCGAGCGATTGATCGAGGACGGCCGTCACGTCGAGATCCAGATCTTCGCCGACAAGTACGGCCGCGCCGTGCACCTCGGCGAGCGCGACTGCACCGTGCAGCGCAATCATCAGAAGCTGATCGAGGAGAGCCCGTCTCCATCGATCGACAACGATCTGCGCGCTGCCACGTGCGCCGCCGCCGCGCGCGCCGCGGCGAGCGTGGGCTACGTCGGTGCCGGCACGATGGAGCTCCTGCTCGATCACGATCCCGCCGGCAACGTGCTGCGGTTCATGGAGCTCAACTGTCGCTTGCAGGTCGAGCACACCGTCAGCGAGGAGCGCACCGGCAAGGACCTGGTGATCGCGCAGATCGAGACCGCCGCGGGCCGGCCGCTCGCGTGGACGCAGGAGTCGATCGCGTTCGGCGGCCACGTCATCGAGTGCCGCATCAACGCGGAGGATCCGAGCGCGAACTTCCAGCCCGCGCCCGGCACGATCACCGCGTGGGCTCCGCCGAGCGGCGACGGCATTCGCGTCGACACCCACGTCAGCACGGGCTACGTCGTGCCGCCGTTCTACGACTCGCTGCTCGCGAAGCTGATCGTGCGCGGCTCGGATCGCGCCGATGCGATCGAGCGCATGATCGCCGCACTATCCGCGTTCGAGGTCGCCGGCGTCCCGACGACGATCCCGATGCACCTCGCGATCATGCGGAGCGATGCGTTCCGCACCGCTCGCTACGACACGCGCTCGATCCCCGGCTGGCCTCCCGCGTAGTCAGGGCTCGGCGGCGTGGCGCACGAAGTGCTGCGTCGCCCACGTCGGGCAATCGCACCCCCAGCCGATGTACTGGACCTCGGCGAGGATCGTTCGCGTGCGCGCGTCCCACCACGTCGCGATCGAGCTGGTAATCGTCGGATAGCAGTCGGGACCGACCTCCTCTTCGTTCGCGCGCACCGGGTAGCCGCGCTCGGCCGCGACGAACCGATCCGTCCACAGTACGAGATCCGCATCCTCGTCGAGGACCGAGACTTCATTCGGCGTGTCGCCACCACGGTCGTACAGCATCGACAGTCGACCGTGCACCGCCTCCGAGCCGAGATCGGCCTGCTCGATCGACACGAGCGAGCGATACCGACCCGCGTCGAGCTTGGCCTGGACGGCGGCCACGCGCTTCACGATCGCCGCGCGGGTTGCCTTCGTCGGGCGGCCCTGGGAATCGAGCGCGTCCGCCGGCGCTTGGATCACGACGTCATCGAGGAGCTTCGACGATGCGACCGCGAGGAAGCGGACCTTCAGCGATTGATCGCCATCCGAGTACAGCGCCGCGATCGTCGACCCGTCGCTGGAGATCGCGGGGACACCCGCGTCTCCGCACGAAGGAGACTGCGTGATGTCGACGAGACGCTCTTGGATCGAGCAGCTCGCGAGGAGGCTCGGCGTGACGAGCCGCGCTGCCGGACGCACCGGTTCGACGAGCGCGGGCGGCTCGGCCGGCGCGGTCATCACCGGAATCGGGATCGACACCGGAACCGAGACAGGAATCGTGACGGGGACTGTTCGCGGCTCCGGCCGCAGTCCCACGAGCCACACGATGTACGAGAAGGCCGCGACGATCGCGACGCTCAGCAAAAGCGTCTGACGATGAGTCACGAGCCACGACGGGCGAACGATCGACGAGCGCATCGCCGATCGTATGTGCAGTCGCCGTACCGTGCGTAACCCCGCGCAGCGATGTCGTCGCCGAGCGCATCGTGGTCCGTGGACCACGCGTGCGTGTCAGCCGAACAACTCGCGCATGACCTGGGATCGATAATCGAAGATGGTTCGGAGCTGGCGCTTCACGAACAGCGCGTGCGCGATATTGCCGAGCGGGCCAAGCGGCAGCGCGTACTCGACGCGATCGCCGAGCTCGGTTCCGCCTGGCACCTCGCGAAACGTGTGCGTGTGATGCCAGTGCGCGTAGGGGCCGCGGAGCTGCGTATCGACGAACGAATGCGGCGGATCGAAGCTCTCGATCAGCGTGCGCCAGCGCAGCGGGATGCCGTTGACACGGATGCGATAGTCGATGAGCGTTCCCGCCTTCATCACGATCGGCGGCGGGGTCAGGATCGTGAACCCGACCAGCGGTGGGGTCAGCCTCTCGAGGTTCGCGGCGTCCGCGAAGAACGGGAACACCTCGTCGATCGGGCGCGGCACGACGAGCGTTCGTTCCAGCGTGTACACGGTCTTTGGATGCTACCCGCGGCCGCACGTTACTCGCCGTCTTGTAGTAGGGTCACCGCGCGATGGCGTTTGTTCCGCTCGTCCCGATCGGTGATCCGCTGGACAAGCTCGTCGACGAGCGCACCGTGTCCGATCAGCGAGCCGCGCTGGCGGTGCTCGAGGATCGCCTCCACACGCGCCGCGCCGAGGTCGAGGCCGGCTGGGGGCCGGCGTACATCGAGCGAGTCCACAAGAAGGGCAAGCTCACCGCGCGCGAGCGCATCGCCCGGCTGATCGATCCGGGCACGCGCACGTTCGAGACCGGCACGTTCGTCAACTACGGCGAGGTGTTCCCCGGCGATCAGAAGTCCCCCGGCGCCGGCGTGGTCACCACGTTCGCGCGCGTCGAGGGCCGCTGGGTGATGATCATCGCGAACGACAACACCGTCGCCTCCGGCGCGTGGTGGCCGCGCACGCCGGAGAAGATCCAGCGCGCGCAGATGATGGCGCTGCGGCTGCGTCTGCCGACGGTGTATCTCGTCGATTGCAGCGGCCTGTTCCTCCCCGAGCAGAGCAAGTCGTTCCCGGGCGCGCGCGGCGCCGGCCACATCTTCAAGATGAACTCGCTGCTCAGCGCGTCCGGCGTTCCCCAGATCGCGGGCGTGTTCGGTGACTGCATCGCGGGCGGCGGCTACATGCCGATCATCTCCGACCGCGTGTACATGACCGAGCAGGCGTACATGGTCATCGCCGGTGCCGCGCTGATCAAAGGAGCGAAGTCGCAGAAGCTGACATCGCTCGACATCGGCGGCCCCGAGGTTCACGTGCATCAATCGGGCTGCGCCGACGTGCGTGTCCCCGACGACGAAACGCTGCTCGCGTCGATCCGCCGTGACGTCTCGCGGCTCCCGTCGAGCGGTGCGCCGTTCTATCGCGGCGATCTCGGTTCGATGGAGCCGCGCTTCGCCGCCGCCGAGCTCTCGGGCCTCCTGCCCACCGATCACCGCGAGGCCTACGACGCGAACCAAGTGCTCGCGCGACTCGTCGATCAATCGCTGTTCTGGGAAGTGATGCCCGAGGTCGGCGAGGAGATGATCTGCGGCGTCGGTCGCATCGGCGGCCTCTACGCCGGCTTCGTGATCAATCGCCAAGGCCTCGTCGGCGATCCGGAGCATCCCGGCCGCCAGCGTCCGAGCGGCATCCTCTACCGCGGTGGCATCGCGAAGATCAGCGCGTTCTCTCGCGCGTGCAACGACGACGGCATCCCGCTGATCTGGCTGCAGGACATCTCGGGCTTCGACATCGGCACCGAAGCCGAAGCGCACGGCTTGCTCGCGTACGGCTCGTCGCTCATCTACACGAACTCCACGAACCAGACGCCGATGTTCACGGTGCTGCTGCGCAAGGCCTCCGGCGCCGGCTACTACGCGATGAGCGGCCTGCCCTACGATCCGATCGTGCAGCTGTCCACGTCGCTCGCGCGCCTGTCCGTGATGGAAGGCCGCACGCTCGCGATCGCCGCGTTCAACACGAAGCTCGACGACAACTTCCAGATCATGGCCACCGATCCCGCGGAGCGCGCGAAGATCGAGGCCGGCATGCGCGACACCGAAGCGCGCATCGAGAGCGACATGGATCCGTTCGTCGCCGCCAGGCAGCTCGACACCGACGAGATCGTTCGCATCGACGAGCTACGCGCCTACCTCTCCGCGCTCGTCGAGATGGCGTACCAGGGCACCGGCTATCGCCGCGTGAAGAACCCGCGGATCTGGTCGATGCACGATCTCCGCGAGCTCGTCGGAGGTCGCCGATGACACGCCTGCACGAGCGCACGATCGAAGTCGCCATGGTGCGCATCGGCGATCGCATCACGCTGAAAGCGCCGTCGACGGGCCTGTTCCTCCCGCACGTCGTTCGCGGCGACCTCGTCGCGAGAGCACATCCCATCGGCGAGCTCGACGTGCTCGGCCGCCGCACGACGCTGCTCGCACCCGAAGCGTACGGAATCGTCGACGGCGATCCGTCGCCGCGCGCGGTGGGCTACGGCGACGCGCTCGTCGTTCTCGACACGTCGCTTCACGTCGCCGGCGCATCCGCGGTGATCACCGCCGACACGATCGCGACGACCGGCCTCGTGTTCCGCGCGCCGACGTCCGGCCGCTTCTACTCGCGCAGCGCACCGGGCAAGCCCGCGTTCGTCTCGGTCGGTGACGAGCTCGGCCCGAACGCCACGGTCTGCCTCCTCGAGGTGATGAAGACGTTCCACCGCGTCACCTACGGCGGTCCGGGTCTCCCCGAGCGCGCGAAGGTCCGCGAGATCTTCGTCGCCGACGGAGCCGATGTCACCGCCGGCGATCCGCTGCTCGCGCTCGAGTGATCACTCCGTGTGGATCTGCACGAAGTAGTCGATGCGTAGCCGCATGTCCGCGACGCTGAGCGCGAGCGAGTCCGCGACGATCGGCGGGATGACATCGACGAGCGGATTCAGCGTCACGGGCCACGAGGTCGCGCACGACTGCATCGGCGGCGCGTGCCGGAACTGCAGATCGATCGTCTCTCCGACGGTGAGCGCCGCCGGGCTCCCCGTTCCGACGGGCGTCAGATACATCGCGCCATCGAACGTGTGGGTCAGCCCGAACTTCGTGTTCGTCCCGAAGTCGGTCAGCTCGCAGTAATACAGCGTCGGCGACGGTCCATAGAAGGTGAGGGTCACGTAGTGAAACGTGCCGGTCATCGCGTCTTCGATGTGCGCGCGAAACGCGTACGTGTCGGTCGCGGGTGGCGTTCCGAGCCTCATCTCCTCGAAGACGCCCTGGTCCCCGAGCAAGATCGCATCGCCGACATACTCGCCGTCGTCCTCGACCCACTCGCCGCTCGGCTGCGTGAACGGATCGAAGAACGCGATCGATTCACCGCGCACCGCCGGATTCGGATCGCACACGTCGTCGACTCCGTCGCCATCACCGTCGCGCTGCTCGACGTCCGCGATGTGCGGACAGCCATCGCACGCGTCGTCGATGCCATCGCCATCCTCGTCGTGGCCCACGGGCACGCACGGACCGCCGGGTCCCACCGCATCATCGAAGCCGATCCGGCCACACGCAGCGAGCGCTACGAGGATCGCGATGCCCGCACGCACGCGAGTATCGTATCGCGACTCAGTCGTACTTCGACGACTCGCACGCCTTCGCGGCGGCGCAGTCCTTCGCGTCGGCGACGCACTTCGCCTTCGTGCGGACGTTCGCGTACATCTCGAGCATCATCTTCTTCGTCTCGCCCTCGGCGCCGCCGGTCTCCTCGGAGAACGCGGCCTCGCACATGCCGGACATCATCACCTTGTATTGCGACTTCTCGTCGCCGGACATCTTCTGGGTGTCCTCGCCATCGCACGACAGCGATCGCTCGACGAACTTGTCACACGTCTCGCCGCCTTTGCGACACCCGGACGCCGCCACGGCTGCCGTCAACGCGACCAGGATCCACATGCGCTTCATGCTGGATCCGGACGGCCCTCCCCGCCCGACAGTCGCATCGGCCTCGAACGAGCTCAGTACGTGATGTAGGGGCCGCTGCCGACCACTTCGTCCGCCTCGTCGCCCTCGTCGTCGATCACTGCCGCCGACGCCGTCGCCCCTTGGAGCACGAAGATCTTCACCGCCGACTGCGGGATCTTCGCGTTCGGCGCGACGCGCCGCAGGATCGACAGGATGTTGCGCTGGATGTCATCGACCTCGGTCACCGCCGGACCCGGCTTGATGACCTTGCCGATCCACCGCTCTTTGTCCTTCTCGTCGCCGATCTCGAGGACACGCAGGAAGTCCTCCGAGCTGCCATCGAAGTACTTCTTGTCGCCCGGCTTCGACAACGCCAAGCCTTCGCGCAGCCGGCTGTCGATCTTCGTCGCGAAGAACAGTGACGTGGTCTTGTCGAGCTTCATGAATTCTTCCGGCCCTTCTAGAGTCCGGGCTTGGTTCGGGGAGAAGGACTCGAACCCTCAACCAACGGCACCAAAAGCCGCTGTTCTACCAATTGAACTATCCCCGAGCTTGGACGGCACGATACTTCATCTCCCTCCACTGCGCCACCCATGTCCGTGATTTCGTTGGGAGCTTGCGGGCTTCGATGCGATCGGGCCGAGCGAGAACGTGTGTAGCAAGTCTTGCCCGAAGGCGCTCTACCCATTAGTTTCTCCGCCCACCACCGGCGCGGTAGCTCAGTGGTAGAGCAGGGGTCTCATAAGCCCTTGGTCGGCAGTTCAACTCTGCCCCGCGCCACCCCACGCATTCGAGCTCCCTGAAGGAGACGGATGCTGCCGTAGAGCGCGAGGGCGAACCACCCGAGCCGACCTCGTGCGGCGACCAGCGCGGTCTGTCGCACGAAAACCGTGGATCGCTACACGTCCTCGGGAAAGAACCATTGGAGTCGTCGGCGCCTCCGGCTCCCGAGCTGCGGCCGCACGGCACGAACCAGTGCATCGATGATCTCGGCATGGCGCTCCAGCGCGACCGCGTCACCGACGAACATGACGGTGCCGACGAGCCACATGATTCCGTACGAGACGGTGTACCGGCGCTCGATCTCGACGCCGTTCGCGTCGAGCACGCCGAACGTCGTCGCGGTCATCTGATTTCCGCCGCGCGTCGTCCCGAGTGACTCGCAGACGAGCTCGTCGAGTTGCGCATCACGAGCCAGGCCGCTCATGGCAATCGCTTGCAGGTCGTGTTTCGCCCCCTCGATCAACGGGGCGACCACGAGCTCGATCGACCGATCGGGCGACACGTACGTCGTCCATCCTCGGGTGCTCGACGAGATGGACCACGCTTCCGGGACCGCGACCTGTAGCTCCATGCTCCTAAGGAGGAGCCGTCAGGCTAAACGTCGCGAAGATTCTGCATCCGCACTAGTGCAGTCCATCCAGACGCACGAGATCTCCGATGACCCACGCGTAGTTCACGGGATCGCCGTCCCACCGGCACTGATTCGTTTCCGCGGAAACGTCGAGATCGCGGTGCCGATCGACGAGCGCGCGCATTCCGAGCCTCGGCGGTGCCGGTCGTGGGGGCGCATCGGTGACCAGCCGACCCTGCGGATCGTAGAACCGTGGCTGTTGGTGCTCGTCGAGCTCGACCCGATAGCCGTACTCGTGAACGAAGCGATGATGGTGATCGCAGAGGCCGATCAGGTTCTCGAGCGACGTCTCGCCACCATTGGCCCAGTGATGGATATGGTGCCCCTCGACATAGACACGATTGCAGCAGCCCGGGAATCGACACGTGGTGTCGCGCTTCAGTAGCGCGCGCTTCATCGATGCCGGAATCGAGCGAGTCTTGCGGCCCACCGACACGGTCGTGCCGGCATCGTCTTCGACCATGTGCACGATGCCGCAGTCGCATGCGAGGCGGCGGGCCGTTTCCGCGGAAACGCAGGTGCCATCGCTCGTGACAGCGAAGGGATCGGGAGCGCTGAGCGGACTGGCGAGCGTCTCGGCTGCCACCGTCACCACGAGCTCGGTCGGCACGGCGTGGACACGATCGCCACGCAGGACATCGCGGGCGATCGAGACCAGCGCATCGGCGCGATCGAAGCGAGCCTCACGCTCGCGCGTTGGAATGGCCCCCATCGGAGCGTCGAGCGTTGTCGAGGTTCCCGCACCAACCCCGTTGGCGGCAGGCGTCTCGGCACCGTTGTCGCGGCACGATCGCCCCGAAGGCGATCGCTCGTCCGAGCCCGCGCCACCGCCTCGAGCGCCGCCCAGATCACCGCTGCTTCCTCGGGATGGAAGATGCCGTCGATCTTCACCATGCCGTCGTCGAGATCGAAGCGGCGGAGGTACCGGCGGTCGCGATCGTAGGCCTCGTCGGGTTCCTTGGACGCGCGGACCACCGCGGCGTACTTGCGGCAGATCCGCTCGAGCTGCGAGCCGGTCGAGTACTGCGCGTCGGTCAGGAGCGTCGCTTCGTTCGCGCTGGTCGCGACACGCGTGTTCGCGCGGACCTTCACGTACGAGATGGCGCCCCGGCGAAGCGCGTCATCGATCAGCGGGAGCTCGGCGAGCCGGCGCGCGACGCGAAGGTGCTCGCGCGCGGTGCCCATGTTCCAACCGACTCGCCACGACAACC
>Ga0154020_10001162_pt1 | contig 32517 bp, 15 predicted proteins | sample Klosneuvirus_201_FD_109709 | JGI IMG/M metagenome (GOLD analysis project Ga0154020, IMG submission 109709) | Active sludge microbial communities from wastewater, Klosterneuburg, Austria - Klosneuvirus_20160825_MG | ecosystem: Engineered > WWTP > Aerobic digester > Activated sludge | place...
AGGATTCCGAGCGCAACCTTGCCGAGGCCGAGAAGATCAAGACCATCACCGCTTCGGAGGCCGCAAAGGAATCCGCAATCCGTGAGGCGGAGCGCATGCAGACGATGGCCGACGCCGAAGCGAAAGCCTCGGACAAGCATCGCCATGCCGCCGAGCAGGAAGCGGAGGGCATTGCCGCGAAGGAAGCGGCCCACGGCATGGCCGAAGCCCGGGTCATCACCGCCAAGGCCACCGCCAAGAAAGCGGACGCATCCGCTATCAAGGAAGTCGGACTGGCTGAAGCCGAGGTGACCAAGGCGAAGGGCGACGTTCACGCCGAAGTGACCGAGAGCCAGGCGCAGGCTGAAGCGGAGGGCACGAAAGACCGCGAACTGGCGATGGCCGTCGGCATCGAGGCCCGCGGTTCAGCCGAGGCCAAGGCCATCCAACAAAAGGCCGAGGCCATGAAGCTTCTGCACGAAGCGGGTCGCGAGCACGAGGAGTTCAAGCTCCGGCTCGCCAAAGAACGCGACGTCGATCTCGCGGCGATCCACGTCCAGAAGGACATCGCGCAGGCGAATTCCTCCATCGTGGCCGAGGCGCTCAAGTCGGCGCACATCGACATCGTGGGCGGCGAGAACGACTTCTTCGAGAAAGTCGTGCGCGCCGTCGGCACCGGCAAATCCGTGGACCGCATGGTGGACAACAGCCGCACACTCACCGACATCAAGAGCACGTTCTTCAACGGCGACGCGGACTACTTCAAAACGCAGCTCCGCCAGTGGATCGCCGACTTCGGCATTTCCTCCGAAGACGTGAAGAACCTCACTGTGGCCGCGTTGCTCGGCAAACTCATGGCGTCGAGCAAGGACTCGTCGGTGAAGGGCTTGCTGAAGTCCGCCCTCGCGATGGCGAAGGAGAGCGGACTGGCCAATGTACCGGCAGCGGAAGCGTTGGAGTCGCGAACCGTGGTGAAGTCGTGATTACGGCGCGAAGCGCCGTTCGCTTCTGATGCCTGACGAACCCAAAACGCCGGCTGCTGCTCCGGACTCCGCGAAACCGGACGCTCCCGCCGCGCCTTCCACTGCCCAGACGCTCGGCAGCGCGACGTATGAAATCATCCGGCAGCGGCTCCAGACACAGGGCAATCTGCTGCGAGAGCGGATGTCGCAACTTGATGCGCGCCGGACGGAAGTCTTCGGCTCCATCGAGTTCAAGCTGTTGCAGGCAGACCGCGTCGTCACGTCGCACAATTGCGTGCCGCGCGACATGGTGCAGTTGGGCCATGGTCGGTTTCTGTTCGGGTTCAACGTCCGCTTCGGGCTCAAGAAGGAGATGGAACTCGGCGACGTGTTCGCAGTGTACCGACGGGACGAGGCCACCGGCACGTTCAAGGAAGACAGCCTCGATGTGCTCAACGATCCGCAGTTCCTCGCCGACTTCAAGCGGCTCTACAACGTCTATGAAAAGACGGCGCTGCGGAAGTTTGCAGTCATTGGCGGCAAACTGTTCATCAAGTTCGGCACCGGCCCGGGGCTAAACGATTTCGCCGCGGTCAAGTGGGAGTTCAACGACGGCAATCTCCGTTATCTCGATGGCCGGGCGGAGGCCGAGTATCGCCGCATCGCTTACCCGGCCGCCCACGAGTTCCGCTGGCAGACGCCCGATCGGGAATCGTACCGCTATGGTGACCATCCGCACATCTCCATCGCGGACCGTGTCTTCGTTGAATGCGTCGGTGGCGATCTCACAATCAAGGTCGAGGACAACACCGCGACCGGCGAAGGCATCTACGCCGAGCCGGTGGACGACAAGTATCAGAAGGTGGATGACGCCGAGATTGCCTACGGCATCGTCGGTCACCTGATCCTGCTGCGGATTCGTCCCTACAAGGAGCAGGCCGCCCGTTACTTCATCTTCAACGAAAAGCAGCAGACGGCGGTGCGCGTCGATTCCATCGGCCAGTCCTGCGTTCTGCTGCCCGAGGAGCACGGCCTGATTTTTCCCGACGGCTACTATCTCGCGACCGGCGAACTCAAACGCTTCGAGACACGCGACAGTGGAATGGTCATCGAGCGCGTGGTTCACGCGCCGAACGGAGAGGACGTCCTCTACGTCTTCTACAACCGGCTCACTGGCGACTACGCGCTCATGCCCTACCGGCTGATTCAGCAGAAGGTCGAGGAACGTGTGAGCTGCAACGGCTTCTCGCTTTTCCCGAACGGCCATCTCGTGCTCTTCCGCGCCGACGCCGAGCCGCAGAAGCATCACATGATTCAACTGCGGCAGACGCCCTTCTACCAGCCCGGCCACGAGCCGGAGGGACAGAAGGACGCCTTCCTCTACCAAGTCGGGAACAAGGAGGTCGTGCGCTGTCTCGCGGAGTGCAACGAGGTGCTGACGCTCGTGCGAAAGGACAATCCTTACGCGGAACTCTACGTCGACCTGACCAAACGTTGCAGCGCGATCGTCGATTCGTATCCGTGGCTCAGCAGCGCGGATGGTTTTCAAGTCGATGCCGCATTGCGCGCCGTGCGCGAAGCCGCGGACAAGGCGGTCGATGAGTTCGACAAGGTCCGCCGACTTCAGCGCGAAGCCACGCAACGCGTGAAGGACGTGCGCAAGCGTTGCGAAGAACGCTTCCAGACTTTGCGCCGGGCCAGCTTCAACAAGCTGGAAGACTTCGTCCACAACCTCACCGCGCTGCGCCATCTCCGCGGTGAACTCATCACGCTCAAGGAAGTTCGCTACGTCGATCTCGCGCAGGTCGAGGAATCCGAGAAAGCCGTCACCGCGCAGACGGATGAGCTCGCGAAGTCGTGCGTGAAGTTCCTGCTCCAGCCCGCCGCGCTGGAGCCGTATCGCAAGCAAGCCGACGCGCAGCTCGCCGCCGTGGAGAAGGTGACGAAGGTCGCCGACGGCCGAAAGATCGAGAAAGCCGTTTCGGACGCCGGCAGCGAGTTGGAGCTGCTCATCGAGATCGTCAATAGCCTGAAAATCGAGGACGCCACCGAGACCACGCGCATCATCGACAGCATCACAGCGATTTACTCGACGCTGAACCAGGTGAAGGCGGCGTTGAAGAAGCACCTGCATTCGTTGATTGCGTCCGAAGGCGCGGCGCAGTTCGGCGCGCAGATGAAGCTACTCAGCCAGTCCGCCGCGAGCTACCTCGATCTCAGCGACACGCCAGCCAAGTGCGACGAGTATCTCAATCGCCTCACCGTCCAGTTGGAGGAGTTGGAGGGCGCGTTCGCAGACTTTGAGGAATACACCGTCGAGCTGGCCGAGAAGCGCACGTCGCTCTACGAAGCCTTCGAGCAGCGAAAGGTCGCGCTCGTCGAGCAACGCAACCGCAAGTCGTCCGCGCAGCTTTCCGCCGCCGAGCGCATCCTGAAGGTGATTCAGAACCGGCTCGCTGGCTTCAAGTCTGTCGAGGACATCAACACCTACATGGCGTCCGACCTGATGATCGCGAAGGTGCGCGAGATCATCGGGCAGTTGCTGGCGCTAGGCGATTCGGTGAAGGCCGACGATCTGCAAGGCCGACTGAAGAGTGTGCAACAGGAGGCGGTGCGGCAGTTGAAGGATCGCAACGAGCTGTTCGCGGGCGGCTCGACGGTCATCCAGCTCGGCAAGCATCGCTTCAACATCAACACGCAGCCGCTCGACCTGACGGTGGTGAACCGCGACGGCGTGCAGAACATCCACCTGACGAGCACGAAATATTTCGAGGCAATCACGGATGAGGCGTTCAACGCGACCCGTGATGTGTGGGATCAGGAAGTCGTGTCTGAGAACCGCGACGTGTATCGCGGCGAATATCTGGCGTGGCAGTTGTTGAAGACATTTGATTCCCGTAGCAGCGGACGTGAGTCCGCTCATTCTGGCTCTGCGACAGGAGATCAGAGCCGACTCACGTCGGCTGCTACGTCTGAAGAGCAGCGCCTCACGCTCATCCAGGAATTCATCGACGCCCGATACCACGAGGGCTACACGAAAGGGATCCACGATCTCGACGGCGAACGCATCTTCCGCGTGCTGCTCGAAACGCACACCGCGTTGCAACTGGCGCGTTACCATCCGACCGCCCGCGCCTGCGCGCTGGTTTACTGGCATCGCTTCTGCCCGGCGGAGACGCGCACGCTCTGGTCCGCCAAGCTCAAGGGCTTCGCCGTCCGCAACCGACTCTTTCCCGGCGACCCAGCGCAGCAGGATTACATCAACACTCTCCAAGCGCTGATCGCCGCCTTCGCGGAGCAGACCAAGCTGTTCCCCGCAGCTGTTTCAACGGCTGCTGGCGAGTATCTCTTCCACGAGCTGATCACCGGCGATGCTTTCGTGATCAGCAACGAGGCCGATCAACTGGTGGCTGCCTTCAATCAACAACTCGCCACGAAAGGCAGCGAAGATGAATTCAAGCAGGCCCGCGCCGCACTCGCGGACCATCCGGCCAGCGAGCTGGAACTGGTTCGCGACTGGGTGAGGGGGTTCCTCTTAACCCGTAGCAGCGGACGTGAGTCCGCTCAGTCTAGCTCTGCGACAGGAGATCAGAGCCGACTCACGTCCGCTGCTACGAGCGACAGAATGCTCTTCGCCGACGAGGTCGTCGCTATCCTTTTCTGCGGCGATGGCTTCGAGCGATCGGTCGTGAAAGCCGGGACCGCGCATGTTCTCGAAGGGATGAAGGGCGCGCACGCCGTGATTCGCGAGAACAAGTATCACTTCGATTACCTCGCGTTCACCGAAAAGCTCCAGCACTTCGAGCGCGACGTGGTGCCACGCTTCCAGGCGTTCCATCAACTCAAGACCCAGCTCATCGAGCGCGAGCGCGCCAAGCTGCGGCTGGATGAACTCAAGCCGAAGGTTCTCACCTCCTTCGTCCGCAATCAGCTCATCGATCAGGTTTACCTCCCGCTCGTAGGCGACAACCTCGCCAAGCAGATCGGCGCCGCAGGCGATCAGAAGCGCACAGACTTGATGGGCCTGCTGCTGCTCATCTCGCCGCCCGGTTATGGCAAGACGACGTTGATGGAATACGTCGCGAGCCGGCTCGGAATCATCTTCGTGAAGATCAACGGCCCGGCCATCGGCCACGCCGTCACGGCGCTCGATCCCGAGGAGGCGCCGAACGCCGCTGCGCGCGAAGAAATCCAGAAGCTGAACCTCGCGCTGGAGATGGGCGACAACGTGATGATTTGCGTGGATGACATCCAGCACACGAACCCGGAGTTCCTGCAAAAGTTCATCTCGCTCTGCGACGGCCAACGGAAGATCGAGGGCGTCTGGCGCGGGAAGCCGCGCACCTACGATTTGCGCGGGCGCAAGGTCGTGGTGGTGATGGCGGGCAATCCCTACACCGAAAGCGGCCTGAAGTTCAAACTGCCCGACATGCTGGCGAACCGCGCCGACACCTACAATCTCGGCGACATCATTGGCGGCAGCGCCGAGTGGTTCAAGGCAAGCTACCTAGAGAACGCCATCACATCGAACGCCGCGCTTGCGCCGCTGGCGAACAAGAGTCAGAAGGACATTCGCTCCTTCGTGCGCATGGCCAGCACGGGCGAACGCGAAGCGGAAGGTTTCGAGGGCAGCTACTCGCAGCAGGAGGTCGAGGAGATTCTTGGCGTGATGAAGAAGCTGGTAAAGATTCGCGACATCGTGCTGCGCGTGAACCAGGAATACATCCACTCCGCCGCGCAGGCCGACGAGTTCCGCACCGAGCCGCCGTTCCGCCTGCAAGGTTCGTATCGCAACATGAACCGGCTGGCCGAGAAGGTCGTGCCGATCATGAACGATGACGAGGTGCAGGCGCTCATTATCGACCACTATCGCAGCGAATCCCAGAACCTCACCACCGGTGCCGAGTCGAATTACCTGAAGTTCCGCGAAATGGTCGACGTGCAGACGCCGGCCGAGAAGGCTCGCTGGGAGGAGATCAAATCCACCTTCAAGCGCAACATGCTCGCGCGCGGTGGCAGCGATTCGGACCCGGTGGGCCGCGTCGTGGCGCAGCTCGCGGATTTCCGCGGAGGCCTGCAGTCCATCGGCGAGACGATTGAGCGGCAGATGTCGAAGCCGGCCGCGCCGCTCAAAGTAGATCTGGGGCCGTTGAGTCAGACGCTGGAAGCGCTACGCAGCGCAGTGGAGCAACGCTTGTCTGCGCCGACGGGTTCGACTGCGGCCACTGCGTCGGAAGGCAACGGCCTTGGCCGACAGCTCGCTGAGGGGCTGACTGCGTTGCGCGAGGATTTGAACCGCGCCATTTCGGTCGTTCACACCGGCACGATGGCCGAGGCGATGAAGCGCATGGAGCACGAGATGGAAATGGTCCACAGCACACTCGCCAGCCTCAAGGACATGACAGCGCAGCAGCGCGACCACTTGCGCCAAGCACAGGAACTTCTCGCTACGCGCGCGAAGCAGGGCGTCGTCGAAATCGAACTCACCCAGGAGATGCTGACGAACGAGCGCGCCTTCCTCGACAAGTTTCACCAGGCTCTCGAACAGACCGCGCAGCCGTCCCCCACACCGCCACCGTTGCCGGAAAAGCCGGCCGGAGGTGGACCGAAAGCCGGATAACCAATCGGAGACATCCTCATGAAAAAGTTCATCCAACGCGTGCAAGACCTCAGCCAGAAAGCCACGCAGCTCAAGCAAGTCGTGGAAGCCGCGCCGACACAAGCCGCACAGTTGCGCGACACTGCGCTGATGACCGCCGGCCAGCTGCAACAGATGCGACGCGACGTCCAATCGAGCGTGATGGGGCTCAAGGCCGACAATGAAACTCACCTCACCCGCGCCCTGCAGGAGATTCACGACAATCGCGAGACGTTTTCGCAAGCCGGGTATGCGCTGACGGGCGTCGACATGGAACTCAGCCCCATCCATCGATTGATCGTCCATCTCGATCACGTTTCGGAAGTCAGCGAATCCACGCTGCGTTCGTTGCTGTCCGCCCATTCGGGACAGCCCACCATCTACGCCTTGCTCGATGCCCTGATCAAAGCCGACGCCATTAGCGCACGCGTGCGGCTGTCAGACTTCAGTTATCGAGGACTCGTGGTTCACGTCGGGCCCACGCCCTCCGTTCGTCTCAGTTGGCAGTCAGATGAAGTGGAAGACGCAACTGCGCCCATTCCGTCTGCGCCAGTGATTGCCCCGAGCGTCGCCGCACCGGCGCCACCTCCGTTGCCGGCATTCGGCGCCAGCTCATTCTTCGAGCAACGGTCCGCGCCCGCCGCGCGCTCCACAGTCGAAACCACGACCGCAACGGCCCCCCTTGCTCCAACGCCAGTCGAAAGGCCTGTTTCCCCGTCGCCAGTAGAACAGCCGGTCGGCGGGAGTTGGAAGCCCAGTGCGCTCGATCGTTTCAAGAAGATGCCGGACGTTTCCAAATATCGGCGCTGACATCCGCACGTCTATCGGCTCAGGCGATGGAACTGCGCCGGGAACACAGTTCGGTTGGTCACGGTAAACTTCCCGCTGCTCACCGCGGCAGACCGCGCTTCGGGACCGTCCACAAACAAGGTTTTGCCGCCGAGATCACCGACGGATTGCAACCGCCACTCTGGATACGCCGTGCTCCATTGCAGCAACGCGTTTCCTGGCGTGACATCGCGAGCGATGTCGAGACGCGGTGGCGGACACGGCAGGCCGAAGAGTTCCACCCAATAGCTCTCGCATCCGATGTCGGCGGTGCGCGTGGAGACCACGACCACGAAGTTCGAACCCGCCGGCACACGGAAGGAAAACGGCGGGTAAGCGGAAGGTGTCGTCGCACCGGAGTCGCCGAGGTAATTCACGCAGGGAGAATTCGGAATACCGCCACCGAGATACGCCGCGGCATGCAACGCACCGGCAGGAACAGTCGGGCAGTCGAAGTGCAGCTGCGCCGTCACGCACAGTTCGGCGTCAGTCATATTCGTGAAGCTGTGCTGGATATAGCGAACCGGCGGGAGATTCGTGCTCAGGTCGACACCCGGACAGGGCTTCTCCGGAAAGCAAATCGACGCCTCGCCCGACGCCAGCAACGGTTGCGACCACAGCGGCGAATTGGTCGTTAAGGTGCCACTCACCACGGTGCAGCTTTCACACGCGCCGCCGCCGTTGCTGCAATCCGTGCCGCCAAGCAGCGTGAACGGAATGGCGAAGGTTCCCTCGCCCACCACCGTTGCCTGCAACTCCACGAGCACTGGCACGCCGCACGGATGCGACGCGAGCGTGCGAACCTGGAACGGCGCGAGATTACTGCGGATGCTGGAGGCCGGGATATTCGGATATTCGGCGGCTGAGATCGTCACCAGCGCCGTCGGCGTGAGCGAACGCAACGAGACGTTCTCGAGCTTGATGCCGGAGTTGCGACGGTTCTGCACGCCCAGAAACACAAGGTTGCATTCATCGGGTTCGAACAGTCCGTTGCCATTGCCGGACAGCACCTGAACTCCAGCAACTCCGCCGGCGAGATTCGTCACCGTCAGCGTCACATCGTTTCCGTCGCCGCCGCTGTAGCTGATGGCCACGGGGATCTCGCCAAGCTTCTGCACCGCGCCTTGCGGCCAGCCGGAGAATGTCCCGGTGACCGGACCCGCCGACGTCTTGCGAATAAGCATCACCGTCTCACCTTCGCGCGGCGCGCCGAGAAATCCTGCGCTGAGCCGACCATTGTTCAACGTCACGGTTCCCGCCACGGTGAGAACATCGTTGCCGGCGGTCCCGTGCGAGCCGAAGAAGTCGAGATTCAGCACACCACCGGTTTGAAGATCGAGCGATGCCGCGGCGAGGTCAGCCGCGAGCCGTCCCGGCTGAGCGCTTTCGGGTTTCACGACGCCGCCATTCATCACGGTCAACGGGCCAACCTCGCCATCGCCCAGCAACGCGCCGATGCTGTTCACTGTAAGCGCAGAGGACGGCATCGATCCGTCCATGAGAAACTTTCCTTCCAAGATCGTCGTTGGGCCGGTGAGCGTCCCGTTCCCCGTAAGATGCATGGTGGTATCGCGACCGAATTTTCCGAGTGAACCGCCACCGGAGAATGACCCAGCGAAAGTGAACGAGACATCGTTGCTGATGTTCAGAAATGAACCGGTGGCAAGATTCACCGAACCCGCACCGAGCAAGCGCCGCAACGTCGCGTTCGCGCCGGGTCTTCCACCGCTTAGCTCCATCAGCGCGCTCCGACCGAGCGTGACGCTGGCGCGGCGGTTGAGCTGGCCTGGGAGTTGGACACGCAGTCGTGGCGTGGTGGTTGAAGTTGAGTCATCGCCCATCAGCACATCGCCGGGAATCGAGGTCCAGCCGATCCCCAGTCCGTTTCCACGTCGTGCTTCGACGACACCGTTGCTGATCACCGTGAGACCCGAGTAATCGTTCGTGCCCGGCCCGAAGAACTCCAACGTGCCAGCACCGAGCTTGGTCAGTCCACCGGAGCTTCCGATGCGCCCGAGCAATTGAAGGCGTCCGTCAGGAAACGGCACGTCGATGCCGCAGGATGGTCGGAGCAAGTTAATCGCGCCGGTCGACAAGTTTGTTCCGGCCAGCGAGCGCAACGCCGCCGGTGCAGCGGTGTCGAGCAGCAGAAACTCGTTGATCGCAATGTTGCCTTCGAGCGCCACGACGCCGTTGCTTTGCACCGTCGTCGAGCCTTGGGTCGTTCCGAACGCGGAGTTGTGCGCGGCGATCACGGAGCCGCCGTTCACGTTCAGAGTACCCGTGAACGTGTTCGCGCCCGCGAGACGCATCACGCCGGAGCCGTTCTTGTGGAGGTTCGCGATGCCGTTGTAGTTGATGACGGCGGCGGTGATGTCGAGTTCGGACGCCCCCAGCAACCCGCCAATCAGCGACGAGCCAACCGCGATGCGGTGATTGCCCGTGCGCAAACCCAGGCGACCCGAGATGACCGAACTCGAACTGCGTGTCCCGGGATTCACCGTGAGCGAGTTGTCAGCAAGATTTCCCTCGAGCGTCAACAATCCCGCGCCCGTGTGAACGTCGCCACCGTCATTGAGCGTGAGCGCGAGGAGGTATTCCTCGTAGCCGTTCAAATCGAGGACACCATCGCCATTGACTGTGACGTTGGCCCAAATCTGATCGTGCGAAAGATGCTGAACCTTGGGTGAAGTCAGCGAGTTGCCGTCCCCTCCGATGATCAGATTCCCGGGGACGGCCTGTAAGAAATCCGGTTTATCGAGAGCCAAGGTTCCCGATTTAACCGAAGTGTTGCGGGAGTAAGTGTTATTCGCGGTTCCCGCCAGGACCAAAGTACCCGGCCCATCTTTTAGCAGGTAGCCATCGCCGCTGATGGTGCCCTCGATCCGGGCGATCGCTGGCTCCGATGAAAACAGTCCATCGTCTGTATCAACCGTGGCACCCGAGACAATCACAATATTGTTACTAAGAATCACCTGACCCAGGGTGCCAAGCGCCCCGAAATGTCCGCCCGCCCCGTTTCCGCTCAGCATGAGCGGTTCCCTCACGAGAGATGTCTCAACTCCCAGTCCCAGTGTCGCACCGGCCTTCACCGTGGTTCCCCCGTTCACCCCACCCAAAGCATTGTTGTGCCGGACCAGCACCACTCCTTCTTCGATGACCACCGGGCCTGCGAACTGGTTGTTGCCCGAAAGATGAAGAAAACCGAGACCGGCTTTGGTGAATCCACGTCCGGCAATACGCGCTGAAATATGGAGATGGGGCGACTGTCCCCTAAGATCCCCAACAAAGCCCACCTTGTTCACCTCGAACGTTCGGATCGTCGGGAGAAACAGCGAACCCAATCCTGTCGCGCCCTCAATCACCGCCGTGACGTTCGTGGGATTCACCTTCAACGTGCCGAGCAACTGAAGCACGCCGTCGGCGCCAAGAAGCACCCGGCCACCCGTGAACGTGAGGTTCGAAACCGCTTCCGCAGAATTGGGGATCGAAAGCAACGCATTGGTGTAGAGCGTGACCTCCGCATTCTCCGGCAGCTGATAGCTGCTCAACCAACGTACCTCGTGCTGCGGCGCGGCGCTGGGACCGACTATCAGCGGCCCGGAGAACGCACGGACACCGGAGGATTTGTTCAGTTGAAGCACCTCGCAGCGCGGCTCAATCGCACCGGTGAAGGTGTTGTTCTCGGAACCCGTGAGCGTCACCACGGTGCCGAGAATGAACAACCCACCGGAGCCGGAAATGGAACGCGACAGCGTGAGGTCCTCGCCATAGACCAGCAACTGGTCCGCAAGCGCGATGGGTCCGCCCCACGTGCAGGTGCCGAAGGTGCTGAGCACGGAACCGCCGGTGTTGCAGACAAGCGACTCCCCGTGAACAGAGATGTTGTTCAGGCGAACCCCGCCGCCATTGAGAAGCACGCTTCCAGCGGCGCTTCCGAACGCATTGGTGTGAGCGGCTTCCACGAGTCCCTGATTGATCGAGACATTGCCGGTGAACGTGTTTCGACCGGACAACAGCACAGTCTGTGGGCCGGTCTTGGTGAAACCGCCGGCGCCGGTGATCTCCGCCTGGATGTCCAGGCCATAGAACGAAGCACCCGTGATGATCAGGCTGTGCGGCACGTTGGGCAGCGAAAGCCGGCCTTGCATCACTGGAGTCGGGAACGGAGAAAAGTTCCCGCTGGCGCTGGTGACGTTGCCCATGATCGTCAATGTGCCCACTTCGGTCTTGAGCAATCCATCCCCGAACATCACCACGTTCTGGACCGTCTCGGTGAAACCGTTGAGGTTCAGCTCGCCTCCGGAAACAACGAGTGTCGCGAGGTCGCCCACCTGATCCGCGCGATAGTAGTTCGCCGTACCTCCCCACATGCGAACCCGATTCGTCGCCACCACCCCACCCTGCTTCTCCAGCCGCACGTAACCCGGATTCTCCGACCACAGCGTCAACTCGCCGGTGAACGTGTTATCCGCCGTTCCACGGAAGGAGACGTAGCATTCGCGCCCGGCGCGGATGTTGACGTTACCAGCTCCGGAGATGGGGCCGGAGATCTCACAATCTGAAGTCGAGCGGCCAAAAATCGGATCGTCAATCAGACTGCTCACCGCATCGACCCCTAAATTGTGGCCGTTCAAATTCACCGGCCCGTTCACATAGAGATTGTTTCGATCATCCAACACGCCATCCCCCCATGAGACATGGAAATCGCAGTCCGCGCCGAGAATGATCGGAAGATTCAGCGTCACCGCCGCCGTGGTCGTTCCATTGCCGATCGTGATATGATCCATGAGCGTCAGCGGATTGCCGTTCAACGTGAAGTCGGTGCGGAAATAAAGCGACTCGACCACCAGACCCGACAAATCATTCTCCATCGTCCCACCACAAAAGACGCAGCCAGGAAAGGTCAACGCATCACCGTTCTGCGGCTCACCGGCCGGTGACCAGTTGATCGGATTGCTCCACAGTCGGTTTCCGCCCAACCCAGTCCACTCGCGCTCGGCTGCCATGGCAACGCCGGCCAACACAAACAACCACACCGCAAAAACAATTGTCTTCATCCCACCTAGTAAGCCGGCGCCGCGACGGATCTTTCAGAAAAGTTCGGCCTGCCTGCTACCGGAAACCCGCTGGACGGACGCCCTCGTCCACGCAATTCTCCCTTTCAATGACTCGACTTGGCTGACCTGAATGAGCCTGCGCGCCCTCGGTTGGAATTCCTTCTTTCAAGACGCCTTTGCGCCCCACGCCGCGCAAGGGCTCGTTGCCGCCCGGGTGTCCGTGCAGTTCCGCGGCGGCTACGAGGTCTGGACCCAGGACGCAGTGCTGACCGCCGAAGTCTCAGGCAAGTTCCGGCATGCCACGAAGGTCGCCAGCGACTTCCCCGCCGTCGGCGACTGGGTGGCGATCGAACCGGTCGCCGGCGAAACACGCTCCATCATTCAAGCGATTCTCCCGCGCAAAAGCCGGTTTTCACGCAACGCCGCCGGCCAGGTCACGGAGGAGCAACTCATGGCTGCGAACATCGACGAAGTCTTCGTCATCGAATCGCTCGCAGCCCAAATCAACCTCCGGCGCATCGAACGCTTCCTCACCCTCGCGTGGGATAGCGGCGCGACGCCTACCGTCATTCTGACGAAGACGGATTTGTGCCCGGACAAAACCGACGCGCTGCGCGCCGTCCGGAAGATTGCGAAAGAAGCGGACGTGCTGGCCATCAGCTGCCTCGAAGGACAGGGAATCGCCGCCGTCAAAAAGCGCATGGACAAAGGCTGGACCGTGGCGTTCCTCGGGCCGTCGGGCGTCGGCAAATCCACGCTCGTGAACCATCTCGTGGGCGACGAAGTCCAGCCGGTGCTGCCCGTTCGCGAGAGCGATCAGAAGGGACGCCACACCACCACGAGTCGCGAGATGATTTTTCTCTCTGGCGGCGGCGTATTGATCGACACACCGGGCCTGCGGGAACTGCAACTGTGGGAAGGCGAGGACGGGCTCGAAACTGCGTTCGCGGATATCGAAGCGCTCGCCGTCCGCTGTCGCTTCAGCGATTGTCGTCACGAAAAGGAACCGGGCTGCGCCGTGCAGCACGCCTTGCAAACCGGCCAGCTCGCCCTCTCGCGACTTGCCAGTTTTCACAAGCTCCGCCAGGAAGCCTCGCAATTTGGAGCTCGCCGTGCCGTGCGCGTGCGCAGTGAGGAACGCCGCCGTTCCAAGCTCGGCCGCAGCCTGCGTGGATTGAAGTTCAAAGACGAATGACGGCCGCGCCTTGCGGAACGAATCACGGCTCCCAATCGATGCCGAGCTCACGAAAGCGCGCCCGCACTGCCTTCAGATCGACGAATTGCAATCGGCGACCCTCCACATTCAACGCCAGGTGCCGTCCGTCCGCGCTGATTGCGTTCGGCAATCGCCACAGCGGCAGCGGCAGGACCGGTTCGAGCGTGTCAGCCCGACGCAACGTGCTGTTCCGCGCCGTCTCGGTGACGAGCAGCATCTTTCCGTCTCCCGAATACGAAACCTGTCCGTAGGAATCCGTGACCAGCGGCAGCCTCTTCGTGAGCGTCCAGGTCCGCGTTTCCCACAAGCACAGGCTGTCGCGCGTCAGCACGGCGAGATGTTCCCCCGACGGCGCGCACGCCAGCGAACGCACCGGCGCTGGATTGGTAAGCGCGACGGCGACAGAGAAATCCGGCACCCGGAAAATCCGCACCACCGGATTCCGGTAATACGGCGCCGCCACCCATGATTCGTCCGGAGCGACCGCGCTGATCCACAAGCCGCCCCGCCGCTGCGGTCCGGCGCCCGACTCCAATTGCTCGAACGGCACCAATCGCAATCCCTCCAGTCCGGAGAACAAAAAGGCGTTCCGCCGACGCAGCCAGTGCGCCGAATAAATTCGTTCCGTGGGACTGAACACCGGCAACGCTTGAATGCGCGGGCGAACTTCCCCGGCATCGCGGGACACCCGCCAGCGAAAGAGCTTGGTCTCGTCCGGACCGATGAACTCGTCCCGACCCGGCACCCACGCCACGTCGCCCAAACCGCCGCCGCCTTGGAAAAAAGGTTCGCTCAACTGCCCGACCTGCCACAGCGCGAAGCCGGCTTTCGTCGGCGCCACAAACCAGTTTCCGTCCGGGGAGAATTCTCCGCGTCGCGACGCGAGGTTCATGCTGTCCGGCAGATCCCACAACGCGGAGTCCCCGGCGGCGGAGAAATCGAGCAGCAACAATTCCGGTCCGCTGCCCTTCATCGCAGCGCGTTGCCCGCCGGGGTTGAACAGCGGCACTTTGCCGCCCAACGGCGCCGTCAATTCCCGCTGGTAACTGCGCAGGTTCCACACGTTCACTTCATTGTCCCAGCCAGAGCTGACCAGAAACTCGCCACCCGGCACGAAGGACGCCTCCACCGCCTGCGCCTTGTGCAATCCCAGCGCCCGCACTGTTCCATCCCGCGCGTTCATCAAGTTCACCGAACCATCCGAACACGCCGCCGCGAGGGAACGTCCGTCCGCACTCCACGACACCATCAGCACGTCCTGATCGAAACGATTCGACGCGAGCAGCACGCCGTCCGATGCGCCAAACACCTCAACACGGGCACCCCGGATCTCATCCGGACGTGCGATTGCGAAACGCGCGCCTTCCGGCGAATACGCCACCGACCAGTGCGGCGGCAAGCGCCAGCTTTGTTCCTCGCGACCCGTCAACAGGTCCCAACGCACCAGCCGTCCGCTCGGGCGGCCCACGAGCAGCTTCGGCTGAGACGGATGAAACGAAATCGCGTTGTTCACGGCAGCGTGCGTGGCGCGAATCACCCGCTAGGTGGACGCCAGATCCCACACCTCCCGATCGGAATCGTAGCCATCGGTGTGGTCCCGCTTGAACGCCAGATAGCGCGCATCGGGACTGAACCGCAGAACGTGCGCGCTGCGATTTGTGCTGGGTGGCAGTTCGATCCGCCAGTTTGCATCCGCCAGTGAACGCACCTCCACCGGCCCACGACCTTGCGCCACCGCAAATCGCGTAAACGTCGGATCGACCGTCACTTCGTTGGCGTTCGAACCCAGCGGAACGATTCGTTCCACCGCGAAGTCCGGCAGCGCCAGCGCAGCAAACGCCTCGCGGCGCAGCTCGGGTGTATTCCGAATCACCGCCGCCTGCCGCACCGCCTCAAGAGTTCGGAAGCGACGCCCCATCTCGCCGCTCATCACGGTCGCGCGCGCCTGTTCGAGCAACGCCCCGTGCAAACGATCCGTCGCCGCGCGCTCCGCCGCCTCCGCGCGTTCGCGCAGTTGGGTTTCCTTTGCACGCGTCGCCGCCGCCTCCCGTGCGCGATAGCTGGCAAACGCCACCCAGCCAATGGCAACCAGGATCGCCAGCGCCGCCGCAATTCCCAACGCCTTCAACCGCGAGAGCCGCCTCTCCAGTCCGCGCACGCGGCGCAGGCTCTGGCCGCTTTGCAACAACGCCAGATCGGCCTGCAGCGCCTCGACATTCGAGTAACGATTTTCGCGTTGTGCTTCGCAGGCTTTGAGGACGACTTCATGCAGTTCCAATGCCTCGTCGCCCGAACCTTCCGCGAACCATTCCGGCGGCACGTCCGGAAAACGGTCCGGCGTGTAGCCCGTGCTCGCCTCGTACAGCACGATGCCCAGCGCGTAGAGATCCGACGACGCAGAGCCCGGTCCCTCCGGCGGAATGTAACCTTCCGTCCCAACAAACGTCCGTTCGTCGCCACCGACCGAAACCAGCCCGATGTCCGCCAGCTTCGCGCGGCCGTTCACGTAGATGATGTTCGCCGGCTTCACGTCGCGATGGATCAATCCGCGCGAATGCAACTGCCCAAGACCGCTCGAGACATCCAAGCCCAACCGCACGCAATCGCCCGTGGGCAGCCGACCGAGCCGGCTCAAATCAGAACGCAGCGTGCGCGGCGCGTACGCACTGAGCGGCGTGACATCCGGGCGAGAGTTATCCGCTCCGGTCCCGGTCGTTTCTTCGCAGGACGGATCGGCGGCGTCCGCTAGTTCCATCACGTAGTAGAAATATCCCTCCGCATCATTGCGTCCGACATGAAGCACATGCACCAGACCGTCCGCCGATCGCGAAACCGGTTCGTAGCTCTCGATCCCGGCGAGCTCGCGTTCGTAAGGACGATCGCTCTCGAACTGCCGGCGCCAGACAATCTTCACCGCGCGCGGCGTGCCCATGACATTGCGCGCCAGCCAGACTTCCCCGTACGCACCGCGTCCGATCGGACGACGCAACGTATGATCCGGGATGACGGGAATCGGTGGCACGGGCTGGACATTACCAAACATGGGCGCGAACAGAAATAGCGAACGCTCTGCTCACTCGGTTTCGGCGCGGAGACGTTCGATCTCCGCTTTGAAGAGCTTTCCCACCCGATGCCGCGCGAGGTAAATCTGCGCGATGTTCACATCCAGTTTCCTCGCCACCTGCGCCACGGGCAAATCCCCCAGCGCGGCGAGGCGGAAGATCATCAACTGCTGCGAGCTCACCTTCGCCCGCACACGACGCAGGGCGGTCGCCACCAGGTTTTCCTCCCATTCGCGTTGCCACAATTCATCCAGCGCGTCGCCGGATGGATCGGGAATGGATTCCAGCAAATCTTCTCCCGAGCCGGGCAACGATTCGACCACGCGTCCCTCCGCTTGCCGCTCACGCCGCAGGAATTCATGAATGCGCGAGCGCGTGACCACGCGCAGCCAGGACTTGAACGAGCCGCGCGCCGGATCGTAGCGGAAGTTCGGCATCCGGCGGGAAAGATAGATGAACGTGTTCTGCACCACGTCCTGCGCCTGCGAATCCTGCAGGCCCGATTTCCGGGCCACGCTGTAAATCAACCGCCAGTATGAATCGAAGAACTCGCGCCAGCCAGCCTGGTCCTGGCAATCGCGCAGGCGCGTCAGCAGGCTTGCCCGTGTGGGCAGCAGCGAATCCGTGCCGGGCTCGGCCATCATGGAAGCCATTCCTGGATAGTAAGCCGTCCGCGTGCAGAATCTTTCAAGAAAATCGGCCGTCCGGGTGCGCCCCGCCGTTCCCTCTTTTCAACCGTCATCCACTTCCGCTAGTCTGCGCCGCACATGAAACATTCTGGCAAGGCCTTCAAAGCAGCGCTGCGGATCATCTTCTGGACCCTCGTCCTGTTGGTCGCGCTGTTTGCCGCCGGCAAACTGGCCACCCTGCTCGGCAGCGCGGTCATCGCCGTCTCCTCCGGTCTCATCACCCTCTGGCTGCTCTTCGTTCTCTTCACGCTCTACTTTTTCCGCGATCCGAATCCGGTCGATCCCGCCGACCCGAACGCCATCGTCGCTCCCGGTCAGGGCAAGGTCGACGTCATCGATGAAACGACGGAAGCCGATTTCATGGGCGGACCGTGCAAGCGCGTTTCCATCTTCCTCTCCGTCTTCGATGTCCACGTGCAACGCGCGCCGGTGACCGGACAGATGGTTTACCACAAATACACCGAGGGCGAATTCATCAGCGCCACCCGCGCCGATTGCGGAACGCACAACGAGAACGCGCTGCTGGGTTTCATCACGCTCGGGAACGGCAATCAAAAGGTCGGCCTGCGACTGATCGCGGGTTTGATCGCCCGGCGCATCAACGTCTGGGCCGCCGCCGGCGAAAAGGTTACCCGCGGCGAACGCATCAGCCTGATTCAGTTTGGATCGCGCTGCGACATTTACCTCCCGCTCAACGCCACCATCCGGGTGAAACTCGGCGACCGGGTGAAGGTCGGCGAATCCGTCATCGCCACCCTGCCCTGAACGCATGGAGCACAACGCGTCCAAACCGCCGGCGCCGTCCACCGTCTCGCCCACCGACGAGAAGCTGAAGATCTATTTCCTGCCGAACGTGATGACCGGCGCGAATCTGTTCTGCGGATTCGTGGCGCTGACGAAAATCGTTCAATGGGACAGGGCGAGCGGAAACTTCGACGACATCAAGCTCGCGCTGTTCTTCATCCTGCTGGCCTGTATTTTCGATCTGCTGGATGGCCGAGTGGCGCGCATGGGCGGTGCGGAGAGCCCCTTCGGCCGGGAGTTCGATTCATTGGCGGACATCATCTCCTTCGGCGTCGCACCTGCGTTCCTCGTCTACCGCATCGTGCTCAAGGACGTGTTCATCAATCACCAGGAGTTCGGCTGGTTCATCGCATCCATCTATCTTCTCTGCGGCGCCTTCCGGCTCGCCCGCTTCAACTGTCTCGCCGCAATGGCGGGGACCGGTGGCGGCAAGGAGTTTCTCGGCTTCCCGATCCCCGCGGCGGCGGGACTCGTCTCCTCGCTCACGCTGTTCATGATCTGGTGGAACGAGAAGGATTTCGTCCAAGGCAACTGGCGTTACGCCCTGCCGATCATCCTGCTGTTCCTCTCGGGCATGATGGTGAGTGAAGTAAAGTATCCGACTTTCAAGAAGCTCGACCTCCGGGCGACCAAGACGTTCACGAAAACCCTGATCGCCGTGCTGCTGATCGGGAGCGTGGTTGTCCTGCGCGAGAAAATCCTCTACTGGGCTCTTCCGCTCTTCTTCACCAGCTACCTAATCTACGGCTTCATCCGGCCGCACGTCTCCCGCAAGGTCCGCTACGAAATTGCGGATGATGACGACGACGACGAGCCGTCGTCCGCCAGCTGAACCACCGCGTTGTGTTTGGCCTCCCCCCCATCTACAGCGCCCTGTTGACCGGTTTCCTCGCCGGCTTGATCATTTCGATTCCCGTCGGCCCCATCAATATGACGATCCTCAACGAAGGTGCGCGCCGCGGCTTTCGTTGGGCCGCCTTGATCGCCGCCGGCGCCACCGTGATGGAAGTCATCTACTGCGGCCTCGCCTTCACCAGCTTCGCCTCGATGCTCCGCGGCGGCGTTGTGCAGGTGGCCATGGAAATCTTCGGCTTCGCCTTCATGCTCTTCCTCGGCGTGCGCTTCGTCATCGCCAAGACCGTCACCGTCGTTGAACGCATCGAGCAAAACATCGAGCAACGAATCGAGCAGAAGCTCCATCCTCACTCCGCGTTCATGACCGGATTCGTCCGCACGCTCGGCAACCTCGGCATTCCCATTCTCTGGATCTTCCTCAACACCACCTTCATCTCCCGCGACTGGGTGGCGCCAAGCTTCGAAGGGCGCTTGTTTTACCTCACGGGAGTCGGCAGCGGCGTGGCGGCCTGGCTGCTCGGTCTCGCGTGGGCGATTTCCCTTCGCCACAAGAAGATCTCTGAACAATCGATGCTCCGCATGGAACGCATCTCCGGAGTGGTCCTCATCGCCTTCGCCCTCGCCCAAGGCATCTACCTTGCCTACAAATTTTCGAAGCACATGGACAAAATCCATGACAAGCTTCAGTAACCGCCGCCCCGCCGCGCCTTCTTACTCGAGGCGCAGATAAATACATTTGAGATACTGCGCCTCGCGAAACGTCGCCGCATGATCCGCCGGATGCCCCGTAGTTTCCATCTCCACGAAGCGCCGTCCCGATTCCCGCGCCGTCCGCCGCACGATGTCGAAAAACTCCTCCGCGGAAACGTGCGCTGAGCAAGACGCGGCGACGAGAATCCCATCCCTCCGCAACAGCCGCACCCCGGACGCTGCCAGCTTTCCATACGCCTGGATCGCCCCCGCGCGTTCTGCCTCGCGCTTCGCCAGCGACGGCGGATCGATCACCACCAGATCAAACCGGCTGCGTCCCGCCTGTTCCAGCCACGCGAAGGCATCCCCCTGCTCCGTCTCATGCCGGCATTGCGCCACAGGGGCGAGCGATTGGTTCAACGTGAAATTCCGTCGCGCGCTCGCCAGCGCGTGCGCGCTGATGTCCAGATCCGTCACCGACTTCGCGCCGCCTCGCGCCGCGTAGAGCGAGAACCCGCCCGAGAAACTGAATGCGTTCAGCACCTCGCGCCCCGCCGACAACGCCGCCACCCGCCGACGATTCTCGCGCTGATCGAGAAAGAACCCCGTCTTCTGCCCGCTCACCACCTGCGCCTCGAACCTCAATCCGGATTCGCGAAAGATGACAACGCCCCCGCTTTCCTTGAGCCATCCATCGACCTCGGACGCGGCGACGCGCTCACGCACCCCAGCCGCTCCGCTTCGCGCACCCTCTCCTGGGGGAGAGGGACGGGGTGAGGGCGAGCCTTCCTCAATCAAACTTTGGGCACTCAACACCATTCCATCCCGCACCGCAAACTCCCGTCCAGCGCGCTCCTGGATGTTCCGGCTCAGTCGCAACACCAGCCGTTCCGGCGATTGCGCCCGGCACAACATCGCTGCCACCTCGCGCCAGCGCGGCAGCCACGCCGCCGTGTAAAGCTTCAGCACTAGCGTCGTGTCATAACGATCCACGACCAGGCCCGGCCAGTTGTCGCTCTCACCGTGAATCAACCGGTAACCGTTCGTCTCCGCATCGAACAATCCCGTGCGCCTTGCCAACGCCTGCTCCAGATTCGCGCTCCACCACGCCTCATCCAGCTTGCGCGGCTTGCCCGCATGCAAAATCCGTACGCGAATCGGAGACTCCGGATCATACAGGCCGATCGCGAGAAACTCGTCCTTCCGGTCGAAAATTACCGCGAGTTCACCTGCCTGCCCCTCGCGATTCTGATCGCGGATACTGTCCGCAAAGAGCCACGGATGTTTCCCGCGCAAGATCGTCTCCGCCGTCGCAGTCACCCGCAGTCGCAACGTCGTCGGCCCACTCATCGACGCCCTCCGTGAGGTTCAATCGCCCACCCGCGACCCTGGACGGCCCCGGGCGCACGCGACTGGACTGGATGATACTGCGAACGCACGCCTCCAGCAAAACCCGTCACCCGCGCGGAAGCGAGATGAAGTTGCGCCCGCTGCGGAGGAAAACCGGTGGCGCAGCGCGGAAGAGACAGATAGGGAACGTCGCTCCGCTGTTCTACCAAATGTCGCACCGAGTTGCCGTTGGAACGCAATGCATCACGTAATACTTAGCCCCGATTTTCTTCTATAACCCTCGAACAGCCGCTTTGAGCCGAATCAAAACCTTATGCACACTTCGTTACATTCGATGATGGTGATCGACGTCGCCGCTGACGCCAGAAAGTGGAGTTCAATTCGCAAGCCACCAAGTGGCTTGTTCATTCAGCAGCTGCAACAACGACAAAAGCAATTGAGATTAAAGGGCGCTCCAAGGTATAAACTTGAAATGGAGATAAACCGTTCCAAGCCCCAATTACCAAAGCATCACCCATGAAACGATCCCGCCCATTCCAACTCCTTCTCCTCGCCCTGACGCTCGCGCCGCACACTTCGGTGCGCGCCGAAGTGATCGACTTCTCCTGGTGGAACCCGCACTACGCGACCCCCGGAGTATTCTCGGATGTCAGGGGCGGTTACACCCGGGACGCCCGCCTGCCCGACGAGCCTCCCATTCAAGTGCTCGCCACCGATTCCAGCACCAAGACCAATCGCGACGTGGCCAGAATCCTGGTGGTGCCACCGGGATCTTCTATCGTCGATCCAGATGCCCTCACGGCGCGCGCGCGATCTGATTTTGGGGAGAACCACGCCGAGACCCGTACCTTTACCTCCGGCTTTGCCGAATCTGACGACCGGCAGTTTTACGACAGCCGCAGCCACTCCATGCACGCGGAGTCGATCTGGGCCGATCAATGGACCTTCACCGGCCCGGGTGTGGGCACGGCGGCGGTGACGCTGTCGGCGGGCTTCGATGTGAACATTAACAACTCGCCCTGCCCCACATGCGGGGTATCGCTGCACCCGGCCCTTGACAGATACGTGCTCAAGGCGGGGGGGTATCGCCTCTACGGCACCCTCCACGTCTTCGATCTCGACGTGATCGACCAAGTGTATCAGGAGGACAGCGATGATTGGCCCGAGGTGCCGCATGAGGTGGCGTCGTTCGTTGTCTTCCGGCAGGGATCAAACATTGCGCAGGATTTCTTTTCACCGATTGAACCATTCACCGTGATGCCCAACTGGCGGCTCACCCCCGTCCACACCAACGGTACCATCTCATTCGTGCCCATCGCCGGCCACCGCTACATGATCGCCGGAAGCCTCCACATCCAATCCCGCGAAGGCGCCGATGTGGACGGGTTCCACACGCTCTCGCTGGATAAGGTCATCCTCGGCCAAGGCCTACGCCTTCACTCCGTCGCGACAACCAACCACGGAGCGAACTTCAATGTGGTCACCTCGACCCAACTGACGCTCACCCGGACAGGTGGCGACGTCGCGCTGTCGTTTCCCAGTGCCACAGGATTCACCTATCATGTGGAATATAAGACCACGCTCAACGCCCCTACGTGGACACCCCTGACCACTCGGTCGGGCGATGGCGATACGCAAACCGTGAACGACCCGAACCCCGGCGGGCAGGCCCGCTACTATCGCCTGCGCGTGGAATAAGCGGTGCGCACGATGACCGCATCCACTCGCTGACGGAAACCTTCCGAGCTGACGCGATTGACTCAAAACAAGGCCATTGCGCTCACAGTGCGAGTGGCCTGGCAGGTTTTGAACGGAGATGGTGGCAGCATCCCAAGCCTGAAGGATGGGAGAATCTCCCCATGGGATTACACCTCATATCGAGCGGGCAGCTCCACACCTAGTTTTACCTCTCGAAAACAAAACCGCCTCTGAAGACAAAACAAAAATATGAAACGGCATTTACAAATCATTCTCACCACCACGACCGCGTCGTTCCTGACGTTCACGGCGCTGGCCCAGGATTCAACCCAAGGTCAAGTCACGCCGTCCCGTCCGGCCCCACCCGCTCGCCCGGTGCAACCACTTCCCAAGATCTCACCTCCGGGTGAGCCCACGCCGCCGCCGGACGTTCCCCTGAATCCCAACCCCGTTCCACCGCTTCCCGATCAACCGCCTAAAATCTTGCCACCCGGTCAACCCACACCGCCGCCCGAGGTTCCTCCGGTAAATCCGCTGCCTCCAGTGTATCCTGTGCCCCCGGTGAATCCGTTGCCGCCCACGGTGCCGCCCAACCCACCCGGTGTCGTTCCTCCGGCGACGAACTTTTATCCCTCACCACCCACCAATTACTACCCAGTCCCGCCAGGTAAACGGGTGCCCCACGGCACGAATCGCGTCCGCCCGCTCCGCTAACGATTGTCGCCGGACGGCACAACAAATACGGACCTATCAGCAGCACGCGGACGCCCTTGCGTTCGTGTGCTTCTGTTTAGGACCGAAGAATGAACACAACCCCGTTGGAAGAGGAGAGGAATTGGCGGGCCGTGGAACCCAAGGCAGCGCGCAGAGCGTCGTGACCTAGCCGATCCCGCCGTCCTCCGCTGGATTCCCAGCCGCCTCACCGCATCGAAACGATGCGGCGAATGACAATGCTGCGTCGCCTTGGGACTTGGAACAACCGATAGTAGATCCTAGATTCCGGCCGTGGCCGATGACATGCAGTCGAAGTTCAAGCACCTCTGGGAAGCGACGCTCGCGTTTTTTCACGAGACCGGCATCGGTCGCGAGGATGACGCGAAACGGCCGTTGTTCCTGCGGTTCGCCCACTTCTGGCTGCTGGTCGGCAAAAGCTTCGTGCGCAACCGCTGTCCGGTGCGCGCCTCCGCCCTCGCCTACACCACGCTGCTCGCGCTCATTCCCCTGCTCGCCGTCGGCGTAAGCATCGGCACCAGCTTCCTGCAGTCGCAAGGCAAGCAGCCGGTCGAGGACATGATCCGCGGTCTCGTGCGCAATGTCGCCCCGATGCTGGATCTCGAAGTGAAAACCGGCGCCGCCGGGAGCGAGAACAATCTCGACAAGGTGGTGACGAACATCAACGAGTTCATCGGCAAGGTGAACACCGGCACCGTGGGCATCACGGGCACCATCGCGCTCATCTTTGTCGCCATCGGATTGCTGCGCACCATTGAGGCAACCTTCAACGACATCTGGGGCATCACGCATGGTCGCGGATGGGTGGCGAGCATCATCCAATACTGGGCCACGATCACGCTCGGGCCCGTGGTGTTGCTGCTGGTCTTTGGACTCACGACCGGGCCGCATTTCGCGAAGACAAAACGCATCCTCGGGCTCTCGCTGCTGACCGGACGCGACATCAAGGATCCCGACGCGTTGATGAGGCAACTTCTCGCTCCGAAAACGGACATCAAGCCCGTCGCCCGGTTCATCATTGAGGGTCTCAATGAAAAGAAGGACGAGGCGTTCGCTCGCGCCGCGCGGCGTTTCGGAAGCGGCAAGACCGATCCGAAGTCGCTCCGGAAAACGCTGGCCGAAAGCCTGAACGGCCTGCTCGACGGCAAGCCATTCTACAATACGAATCTCTTCGCGGGCATGACCTTGAGCGCTGAAACCGCACGGCTGCTGGCGACGAACCCGAAGGGGCACGATCTGGACCTGCTGAACCGACGCCTGCTGGAGGAGGCTTTCCCCGAGGCCATCCAGCGCACGAGCTGGGAATGGGTCGGCACAACGGGATTCTATCTGCTGCCGTTCGTCCTGCTGAGCCTGGCCTTCGGCGCGTTTTACCAGCTGATGCCCAACACGCGCGTGCAACCGGCGGCGGCGCTCGTGGGCGGCATCGTGGGCGGGACGCTGTGGCAATTGAACAACAAGCTGAGCGTGCTCTACGTCTCGAAGGCGGCGAGTTACTCGCAGATCTACAGCGGCCTCGCGGTCATCCCGCTGTTTCTCGTGGGCATGTATTTTTCGTGGCTGATCTTGCTCTTCGGCGCGCAGGTCGCCTACGCGTATCAGAACCGTCAATCCTACCTGCAGGAGAAACAGGCCGAAGGCGTGAACCAGCGCGGCCGCGAATTTGTCGCGCTGCGGGTGATGACGTCGATCGCGCAGCATTTCCTCCGCGGCGAGAAACCGCCCGGCGTGAACTTGATCGCCTCCACGCTCAGCGTGCCGTCGCGGCTGGTCAGCCGGATCGTCCTGCCGTTGCTGGAGGCGAAGCTGATCGTCGAAGTGATGGACCGCGAGGTTCTCTATTTTCCCGCCCGGCCACTGAACCAGATCACCGCGCACGATGTGCTCCTCGCACTGCGCGCTGGTCAGGGGATGGAATTGGAAACGCGCGACGATGCCTTGCGCCAGCGCGTGCGGGGCGAGTTTGAATCCATCTCCAAGGCGGAACGCGAGGCGGCTTCGGCCGTAACGCTGGAAACGCTGGCGAAGGCGGAGGCGATCTAGAGCCCGCTAAATACGCCTAAGACACGAAATAAGGGAATTGTGAATACCACCGGTATGGCGGAAGGAAGCAAGGAAAGGTCAGTTATCTGCGAACTACGAACTTTCTCCCGATTTAGCGTCCTTTCGCGTATTTCGCGGATCAGATTCCATCATCAGATTCAATCCCAAGCCGTCAAACCTGCGAGGAAAACGTATGATTATCGGAGTCCCCAAAGAGATTAAGGAACAGGAGTTCCGCGTGGCGCTTCTGCCGAGCGCCGCTTATCAACTCGTCCAGCGCGGGCATCAGGTGCTCGTCGAGCGCAACGCCGGAGCGGGCGCGGGATTCCCCGACGCCGAATACACCAAGGCCGGAGCAACGATCCTCGACGATCATGCCGCGGTGTTCTCGCGCGCAGAATTGATCGTGAAGGTGAAGGAGCCGCAGCCCTCCGAATATCCCCTGCTCCGTTCCGGGCAGATTCTCTTCACCTATCTCCATCTCGCCGCAAGCCGTTCGTTGACCGACGGTTTGCTGAAATCCGGCGTCACGGGACTCGCCTATGAAACCATCGAGGTGAACCGTCGCCTGCCCTTGCTCGAACCGATGAGCGAGATCGCCGGACGCATGAGCGTGCTCGTGGGCGGTTACTTTCTCGCGAAACACTGCGGCGGCAGCGGCGTACTGCTCGGCGGCGTGCCAGGCGTGTTACCAGGAAAAGTCATCGTGATCGGCGGCGGCGTGGCCGGCATCAACGCCGCGCGCATGGCGCAGGGACTTGGCGCGGACGTCACCATTCTTGAAGTCGATTTGGAGCGGATGCGTTTCCTCGACATCACGCTGCACACCGCGCACACGCTCTACTCGAACCAGGCGCACTTGATGGAATTGCTCCCGCAGGTCGATTTGCTCATCGGCGCGGTGCTGGTCCCCGGAGCCAAGGCGCCGAAACTGATCAATCGCGCGATGCTGAAGCAGATGCGCCCAGGCAGCGTGGTGGTGGACATCGCAATCGACCAGGGCGGTTGCGCGGAAACGTCGCGGCCGACGACGCACCACGATCCGGTGTTCGTCGAGGAGGGCGTGACACATTACTGCGTCGCCAACATGCCCGCCGCCTACGCGCGCACCGCGACGCAGGCGCTGACGAACGTGACCTATCGTTACATCGAGATGCTCGCAGACCTCGGTTTGAAGGAAGCGAGCGAGCGCCAGCCGGCCCTGCTCGGTGGCATCAATGTGATGGGCGGCAAACTCACCTGCAAAGCCGTAGCCGATGCGCACGGCATGGTGTTCAGCGCGCCGTGGTGAAAAAGAAAAAGGCCGCCTCACCGGAGTGAAGCGGCCGTGAAAGAACTGCCCACGTTCAACGACGCACGCGGAAGAAGCGGAGAGCCGGTGAATTGAGCGGGACGTTGTAACCGCTCGGCAACGCTTCGCCAATGCACACCCATGGACCGTTGACGCTCGGTGCGCCTTCGAGACCGCCCCCGCCCGTCCAGCTCACCGTGGCGCTGGTTCCGGACTTCGCGATGCTAACCACTGGAGCCGGGGCGATGGCGGCCGTGTTCACTTCAATCTCATCGATGTCGCTGTTCGCATCCGGCACCTTGATGCGCAGACCGGTCGCGACGATCGCGCCATCAGCGCCCGAGACGTCGAAGCGATGGCGGAGGTGCGGATTGAAATCCGGCGGTTCCGCGCGGCGGTAACTGATCGTTCCGATGCTTTCCCAACCGGTCGTGGCGTCACCCGTCTCTGTAGTGCTGGCGTCGGGATTCGCGACGGTCGTGATCTGAATCGTATACGCTCCCAATACACGATCCGTGGCCGTGCCGCCGCAGCAGTCGCCGGCCACATTCCCGTTGTCACGCGACCACGCGATGTTGGTGATGGCCACGGTGCCGTTGAAGTTCAGTCCCGCGAACGGAGCCGGATCGCCACCCACGAAGTTCGGAATCCAGCTGTTGGCGTTGCCGTAGAGACCGTCGTTCAAGTTCGCCGCAACGTGGAAGGCAACACCAATGGCCGGTCCCAGATCGGTGCTGGTGAACGGCGTGGTGCCCGCCGAGGCGAGCGCGCGATTGGCCGGAGCCGGCGCGATGATGGCGGGATTGTTGTAGTGACCATCATTGCCATCCCACTGAATGACGTATCCCGCCTCGGGCGCGAGCCCGAGAGCGGCAACGGGAGGAGTGGGCGTCGTCGAAGTGTTGATCTCAATCTCGTCGATAGCGGTGTTGCCGTTGCCGACCTTGATGCGGATGCCGGTCGCCTCCACCGCGGAGAGGTCGAAGCGATGGCGCAGATACGGTGTGAACGAGGCCGCCGCGGCGCCCGCGTAGGTGACAGAGCCAAGGTCCTGCCAGCCAGTGCTGGCGTCGCCGGTGTCGGGCGTGGACGCGTCCGGAGCCGTCACGGTGGTGTACTGCAGACGATAGATGTCGAGGGCGCGATCCGTGAACGGCGCCGCATCCGTCCGCTCACCGGCGTTTCCGTTGTCACGGCCCCAGGCGATGTTCGTGATAGTGACGATGCCGTCGAAGTTGAGGCCGGCGAACAATTCGGTGTCCGACGTTCCGCCGACGCCATTTGCGGAGATCCAGCTGTTCGCGTTGCCGTAACGTCCGTCGTTCAGGTTCGCCGCCACGTGGAACGGCAGGCTAAGCACCGGTCCGAGGTCACTGCTGGTGAACGGCACCGTCCCCTCACTCGCGAGGGCGCGGTTCGCGGGCGGCGCCGCGGTGGCGGAAGGATCGTTGAAGTGGCCGTCATTGCCGTCCCAAACAATGCTCGCGCCGGGCGCGTTCGTAATGCGAACGAGGTTCTGCTCGATGGCGATGTTGGAGTTCACCTCGATCTCATCGATGGCGCTGTTGGCGTTCGGGACGAGAATTCGCACCGCCGTGGCCGCAATCGGCGCACCGTTCTGGGAGAGATCAAAGCGATGACGGAGGTAGGAATTGAAGATGGCAGCGTTGTCGGACTTGTAGTTGACAGTCGCGATGGTGACCCAGCCGGAATCAGGATTCGGTCCGCACGCATCGGGCGTGTTCGCACCCGGATTCGACGACGACGTGTATTGCAAGACATACACACCCAGCGCACGATCCGTCAGCGTGCCGCCGCAGCAGTCGCCCGCGACGTTTCCATTGTCACGGCCCCACGCGATGTTGCGCAGGAGGATGCGCCGGCCAAAGTTGATTCCGCCGAAGGGAGCCGCGTCGCCGCCCACGAAGTTCGGAATCCAGCTGTTCGCATTCCCGTAGAGTCCGTCGTTCAAGTTCAACGCGCGATGAAACCCTACGCCAATCGCCGGCCCAAGATCGGTGCTCGTGAAGGGAGTGGCGCCGCTGGAGACGGACGCGGCGTTCGCCGGGGCGGGCGCGGGATTCGCCGGGTTGCTGAAGTTGCCCTCGTTCCGATCCCACGTCACGGCGAAGCCAGCCGCAGGAGTGATCTCGATGAAGTTGCTCAGCGGCGGCACCGGATCGGGTTCAGGGTTAACTTCAATTTCGTCAATGTCCAGGCCGCCGGCGATGCCACCGACGGAAACCTTGATGCGAATACCCGATGCTGAAATGGAATTACCACCTTCACTCACGTCGAAACGATGGCGGAGGTAACTGGCAAAGCTCGCGTCTTCCGCACCTGGGAGGTACTCGATGGTGCCAATGGTTGTCCAACCGGTAGACGGATCGCCAGTCTCGGCGGTGGTGCCATCCGGCTGCCCGGGAAACTCAATTGAAGTGTATTGCAGCGTGTAGACACCAACCGCGCGATCAGTGCAGGTGCCGCCACAGGAATCTCCTTCCGCCAGACCGTTGTCGCGACTCCAGGCGATGCTGGAAACATTGACCAATGAATTGAAACGTAATGCGCCATAGGGATCCGGCGCGGCACCGGAGATCCAGCTGTTGATATTGCCGTAAAGACCGTCGTTCAGATTCGCGGCGACGTGAAAGGCGATCCCGAGCTCAGGTCCCAGATCGCTGCTGGTGAAGGCCACAGTTCCGTTGCTGGCCAGCGCCACGTTGTTCGAGGGACCAGCTCCGACATCCGGACTGCTGAAGCCGCCGTTGTTGCCATCCCAAGTGATGTCAAAGCCCGCCGAGGGCGTGATGATCAGCCTCGGGTGGGACGCGGCGTGAAGTGACGGTGCGAGCAAGCATAACGCGCCGCCAAATGCGGCAAATGACATCGCCAGACGAAGCGGCGATCGCAGGAAGGAACGATTTGCAATCATACGGGTTAGGGGTTCTGGGATTGAGTTGAGACACTATGGTTACTGAAGTCTGAAACGGAAGAAGCGCTGGGGTTGGGCACCGATGTTGATGTTCACCGTCATCGTCGCAGTCTCCGCCCGTTGGCCGGCACCCAAGGGCGTCCAGGTCAAAAGGTTGAGGTCATCGGAGGATTCGACGAGATAACTGCGGCCCGGAATCGTCGAGAGCGTGAAGAAGAGCGTTCCTTCGCCGACATCGATGGACAACACTTCAGGAGCGGGCGGCGCACCGATGCGATTCGCGGCGCGCGGCGTCCAGTTGGTCATGAAATACGTGCTGCCGACGGTTCCATCCGGGAACAGGCCCTGGCTGATGTTGGCGAACTGAAAACCAAACGTCACCGCATGCTGAGGCGAGACGCCGTCCGGCCCAAACAAGCCGAGCGATTCACCGCTGTTGCTCAGCCGGAAGTTCACATGCAGATGGTCGTTGTTCGTCGCGAAGTTCTGCGCGCTGTTCTCGTCGGCCCAGACCAGCAGGAAACCTTTCGGGGAGATCAAGGTCCCAGGCGGAATCGCGAACTTGGTCGGGACGGAAAGATTATCCGTGAGATAGAAGCCGCCGAGGTTCACTGACTCCGCGTTCGGGTTGTAGAGCTCGAACCAGTCCTGAAACAAACCATCCACCGGATCGAAGTAACCGCCGGGCCCGACGTTGTCCGCCATCCACTCGTTGATGACGACCGGCAACAGCGTCGACGGAATCGTGTTCGTGATGCTGATGGAGTCGACGAGATTCGCGCGACGCGCACCGGTTCGGTCCACGCCCTGGAAGGTCAGCAGGTTCGTCCCGGAGGCGAGCGGCACGGTCATGGACCAGTTGGTGATGCTCGACCAATCGAGCACATAGGGCACGCCGTTCACCTCTATCTCGCGCACATCAATCCAGCCCGTACCCGCGATCACCACTTGATTGGTGTTCACCGCGAAGCCATTGCCACCGTTCGACGTGATTGCGAACGGCACCTGCGCCGGAAGTTGCGTGAGCGCGTAGGTTCGACGCGCGGCGATGTAAGCCGACGCGGCGGAATAGTTCTGACCGACCACGCTCGCGTAATGCGTCAGCCACGGGTTCATGTAGTCGGTGTTGAACGACGTCTGGAGGATGTCGTTCACGTGATGCAGATATAGCCGGCGCGTCGCGGGATTGTTCATCAGCTTGCCGAGATTCACGCCGGTGTTCAGGAAGATGGAGCTGTTGTTCGGCGCGCCCATCACGAAGTCCATGTCCCACGCGAGCAACTGCGCCGGGTCGCCATCGGGGAACGTGATGAGTCGGAGATTGTGCGGGAAGGATGAACCCGAGCTGATGTAGGTGTCCTGGATGCCGCAGAGGATTTCCATCGCCACCATCCGCAGCGCGCGATTCACGTTCAGCACGCTGGCAATCTTCTCATCGAACTGCGCCTGCGGGAGCGCCATCGTCCGGCACAACGCCATCAAGCCTTCGTAATCGTCGCGGCGATTCGAGGAACGAATGTCGAACGGCGAGCGATACTGTTCCTTGTCGCCGAGGTCCGTGAAGTCCGTCCCGATGTGCGCCTGGTGCGGATTGGGCAGTTTGATCGACTCCGGGTTCGACGGCACCGTGAGCGTGTCCGGCTCGTAGGTGACGTCCATGTTGAAGACCGTTCCCGGCTCGTTGTATTGCTCCTCAATGAACGTGCTGCCATAGCCCGCCAGCTGGAGAATCGCCGTGCCCGTGTGGATCGTTCGCGGCGCGATGAAGTAGCAGAGGTCGCTATACGGCACCGGAATCCCTGCGCGATGGAACATGTGCAGCACGTAGATTTCGTCCTGCGCGCGCACTGTAGGACCGCGACCGGAACGATCGATGCCGATGTTGTTCTGCACGCCGCGGAAGAGGCGGTCCTCCGGGAAATCGATGTCGTAGCTGACGTAGCTGTCGCCATCGCGAATACGGCTCGCGACCGTGCCCTGCAACTTCGCGCCCGCGTCGTAGAACACCTCCGTCCGGTCGTAGATTAGCGTCGCTCCATTGCGCGCGTTACTCATCACGTTGGTCGCGTTAAGCATGAAGTCGCGATCCGCATCGAGCATGATCAGGCGCAATTCGTGCGTCGGCAGCGCGGTCCCCTGATTATCCGCCACCTGATAGAGCGCGCGGGAGTTCGGGCCCTTGGCCGGCGCGAAGGAGGACGCACCGAGCGAATCCTGGGCGGTGACGTAGAAGTGAACAATCTTTCCCGCCGTTTGCCCCGGGATGTTCGCCGCCCAGACGCCATTCGACAGCTCCGTCATCGGAATCGTCGTGAACGCCGCCGCCGGATTGACGCGATAGCTCAGCGTCGCGGACGCTACCTCGTCAGGATCCGTCGCGCGCACGGTGATTGTCACCGGCTGGTTCGTCGGCGGAACAACCGGCGAATGCTGCAAACCGGTCAACGTCGGTCCTGCGTTCGGAACGAGACGGGAGTTCGGCGCGCCCGGCGTGCCGCTGCGCGTGGGCATCGGCAGGATCGTGGTCTTCGCCAGCTTGCTGAAGTAAGCCCGTGTGCTGACCTGCGGCGAGCCAGCAAGCCAACGTCCACGGAAACTGACTTCGTAAGGCTGCCCGTTCACCAGCGGCGCGTTGTTCAGGAGCGTGGTCTCGACGTGGTTGTGATTCATCACCGCGCGATCGTC
>Ga0154020_10001163_pt1 | contig 32506 bp, 58 predicted proteins | sample Klosneuvirus_201_FD_109709 | JGI IMG/M metagenome (GOLD analysis project Ga0154020, IMG submission 109709) | Active sludge microbial communities from wastewater, Klosterneuburg, Austria - Klosneuvirus_20160825_MG | ecosystem: Engineered > WWTP > Aerobic digester > Activated sludge | place...
CGAGCGTCCGGTGCGTATCCTCGATGAAGTCGATTACCCTGATCTCGCTTGACGACCTCTGCACCAGCAAGATCGACATGCAATCGTTCCAGCCCAAGTCCCACACCGTGTGAACCTTGAGCTTCGGGTCATACGGCACCGGCCGCACCCGACCCTCGGCATACGCCTTGTCGATTTCCTTCGCGTAGATAGCGCCCTGCACCGACCGGCGCGGCACGCCTTCCCAAATGTTTTCGTAGGACTCTGGATCGCGCTTGAGCGTGTCCTGTCGCTCGGCCTCTAGCTCCGGCGGAAACCACGGGTTGTCCCGCCAGTTCATCTGCACGACGACCGCACCGGCCGGCGGCTGCGCTACAAATCGCTGGTACGTCTCGTCGGATTCAAGGTCAGGGTTGAACGACACCCATATCTCGGAGCCGGGCTTTCGGATCGTCGGCAGCAACACGTCCCAGGACTTCTTGCTGACCGCCTGGCCTTCCTCGACCCATACAACGTCAACGCCCTCGAAGGACTTGATCTTGTTGATATCCTGAGTGCGCAGGCCGGCGAAGATGAACTCCGACCCGTTCGGCCCGTAGATGGCCGTTTGCTGCACAGTGAATATCGACTCAAGCCCCATGCCGGCGATCTGGTCGGCTAGCAGCTTGTGTACCGAGTCGGCGATGCTGTTCTGAATCTCCCGCGTACACAGCACCCGCAAGGGCCGCTGCGCCGCCTGTATCAGCAGCGCCCGAGCAAAGCCCCAGGACTTCGCGGAACCCCGGCCGCCATGAGCGACCTTGTACCGCGCCGGCTGAAACAGGAAGGCGAGCTTCTCAGGAAACTGCGCCTTTAGCACTGACGAATTCGACTTGCAGCGAGAGCGGCACAGGCCCGCCGCCCGGCCCGCTTATCTCGGTAGTGACCTTCTCCCCGTACCGCTTCGGAGCCATCTTCGACAGATGCCACTTCCGCGCGTCGATCATGACACGCGCCCGCGCTGGATCTTCCTCGGTATCGGCAATCTCGATGATCCGGTCGGCTTGATGATCCAGCCCGATATCTCTCGCGTGGGCGTATTTCGCAAAAAATCCTTCGCGGTCCTCTGCGACCCAGTGGCGCACAGTGCTTTCCGCCGGCATTCCATCGTCCCGGCAGATCGACAGCAGGCTCTCCCCTTCCGCTAGCCGTGCGCAAATCGCGTCCGCTAACTCTTGGCTGAAAATGGTTGGTCTGCCCATGATTGCGGCGCGGTCACGCCAAAAGAAAAGGCCCGCCGAAGCGAGCCTAAGTACATCCCCGAAAGGAGGGTTCCTGCTGGCACTGCGCCAGCATTGCCAATCCTTATAACATCTGTTGCGACGCTGCGCCGCTGTGTTGCGCCGTAATAGTTTCGTCCATCAGGTGCGCCAGAAACGCCCGGCCGTGGTCGAGCAGTTCGTAGTACCGCTCCCGGCTCATGTCCAACCTGGCGCGCTTGGCTTTGGCGGTACCTGGCCGGCAATAGTGCCAGTGAATGACCGTAGCATGATCCGGCGGCAGCTTTCGCACGCACTCGTCTAGCCGCAGGATCAGCGGGTCAACCGGGTCCGGGCTGTTGTCCGTGCTGAAGCTCGATCCGATCCGCTCGGCGTACCCGACCATCGCATATCCGAGCATCGCACGGTTTCCGCCGGCAGCCCACATGGCCCACCGCGTCAGAAGATCAGCTAGGGTGTCTTTGTCGATCATTGAAGCCCCTCCGGCGCACCCTCCGCCGTCCGTAACGCCTGTTGCGCATCTGCTAGCAGTTCGTGCAAGTTCCCGCTAGCAGTCCCGCTGCCCATGATGCTGATTCCGCCCGAGTGCCAGATCAGCACCAGGAACCCGGCGCAGTCACCGTCCCATTGGTCGGCTATGTCGTGCAGGGTTTCGATCACAGGAACCCCATTCGGCGCGTCGGCCTTTCAAAACTCTTGCCCGTCACTTCCTCGGCGATCTTGCGTACCTGCTCGGCAGGGTCGTCATCGGGTTCGTCGGCGCTAACGCTGTGCCCGCTGCCGCTCATGTACAGCGGTTGGCTACGCTCGAAGTAGTCCCATGCGTCCGGCAGCAGTACGATGCAATTGCGCTGTCTCATTTCGCCTCCATCACCCGTAATACCCTGATCGCGCTTTCCACATCGCACACCACGGCCAGCGTTCCGCCGCGCCATTCGGCGTGCCATATCTGCTGATCTAGCGTCAGGCCACGCGCACTCGGCGGCAGGGAGCCATTCTTGACCTCGATTAACGCTGTCCTGTTCCTGTGTCCGACCAGGAGATCGGGGATTCCGCCGCCACAGGCTGCAAGGCTGATTACCGACGCTCCGGCGCGACGCAGCGCGTCAACTATGTCGGCTTGGTTTTTGTCTACCTTTGCGCGGCGTCTCACCGCTTCACCCAATGAGGACAGTCGTCGGTTTTCATGTTCCACAGCTTCACCACGCACGCCTCGGCGTGTCCGTTCGGCCTGTACGCTTTCGGATGCGCGCAGGTCGGCACAGAGTAGGTGCGTGGGTCGTGGTGGCGGCACGTCTCACAGGTCATCATCGGCCCCAGGTTCGCGCAGGAACGCGCCGCAACGCTTATCTGCAATATTCTTGTGCAGCCGGCACCACAACCCGGCCCGATATTCGCTGTAGTGGCAGTGCCCGCAAGTCACTCGACGCGCCTCGATTTCGCCAGATTCGCCATCAACTCCGCGACCTTCCGCTTCGCCGTCTCGTTGTCCGTCCGGGCCGGTGGCAGTTTCAGCAGCGCCGCCGTGTTCCTGTCGTGCGCCGACTGGCGGCACAACTCCACGAACTCCGGCAGCGTAGGCGGCCAGCCATTGCCGCTGTCGATCAACCTCTGTATTGCCCCGCCGATTGACCCTGGCTGAAACCTTCCCAACGCCTGACCCCATACCGCCTTCACCGATTCGATATCGCTATCCGCCCACATCGCGCCGACTTTTTGGCTTCCATAGATCGCCACCATGCGAGCAAAAAGCCGGTTAACCCACTCGGCGGGCAGAGATGTCGATGACATTCAGCGATCCCGTTAGCTGCTCGATCACCCCGCCGTACTTCCCCTGCGCCGCTGGCAATTCATCCTCCCATCGCGCCTGATTCAACCAGGTAGCGGCGTGCGGTATGTATTCCACCGACTTCCCCCGCCAGTGCCGCACATGGGCCGGCAACGCCTGTAATGCCGCCCGCTTTTCTTCGTCCGTCAGTCGGTCGAACGCCTTCTCGGCAGCCCGCCGAGCGACCCGGCGCGGATAGAGCGCCCAAAAATCGGCGAACATCATTGGCCCACCATGTAGTACCGCGCATACCTGGTCGTCCCGCTCGGCAACAACTCGGTTGCGATGTTCAGACCGTGCCGCGTGCGCAATTCGTGAATTACGTCCGCTAGCCGCGTGACTTTGTACAAATTGAACGCCTCCAACGAAGTGATCGAGTCGCGCCGCAAGTGTTTTTCGACCGCCGCCACCTTCTTTTCTCGCATCTTCGCCTCCATTCACGTAAACAGACTGCCGCAGGCGCGTGCGCTTTCAACGAGCGATTCAGCCTGTTCCATTCCACAAATGAGAACTACAGGGACGTTCAGCGCCGTGTATCGCTTCCCTTGCCTCGTCGCCTTCCATCCACCAGCCGTCCGGTGCTTAACCGGGCGCGCCTTGACTTCGATAACGCCGACCAGCAATCCGGCGCTATCAAATTCAGCAAGATCGAACCGGCAATAAGCCCGATCCTCCAGCCTGTACTTCACTTCGCCGCGCACGTTGAAACCAAGCTCTCGCAGTGCATTCCAGAGCCATGCTTGCACTTCAAACTCGCTTGTCCATGTCGGTTCGTTCATCGCTTGGTTCTAAGAACAGGTCCATTCCTCTGTTGGTGGGCAGACCTAGCCTTAGCCCCGGTCTGCCTTCACATGCTTCCTCCGTCGGAGCCGCATGACCCGTCAGCCTTTTCGTCGTTCAGGGTGCTAACTTCGCCGCCCTGTTCCCGTTCCTCCACGACTGCCCTTGTCTCGGGGTGTTCAACGCTGCGCGGACAAGGCTTGCAACCAAACACGCAGCGAGGTTGCTGCGCTACGTCCCTCCGTACAGATGCGGCCTCGATCCAGCGCCGCGCACCTTCAGTTCAATGAGTCCTAGGTGTTCGGCCTCGTGCAGCACTTGCGCCGACCGAGCGCCTTGCAATCCAAAGTGCCTGGAAACATCCTTGACGCACACCAGTTCCTGCCGGGACTTGACGAACGCTGCGACACGTTCCGCCATGAGCACGCGGCGCGATTCGCCAACGACCACCGGCTGCGCGGCGCGCTCAAGCTGCTGAATCATCCAGTCGACGGGATCGCTCATCGCGCCCGCCTGTATTGCGCCGCCAGAGGAAACCGCGCCTCCAGCATTTCCGCCTCGCCCGTGGCGACCAGGTGCGCCATTGCCCGGCCCACTGTCGATTGACCGACACCGGCAAGCCGCGCCAACTCGGGACGACTGCGCCATGTCCGATCCAGGTGCTTCCTGATTGCTTCGGATGCTGTTCCTGCCGGCCGGCTGTTCGGCTTCTCGGCAGGCAGCGCCCCCGGAAGGTCGTCAACGCGGACCATCTGCGCGACCGTCCAAGCAATCGGGTCAGGCATTGCGCACCCGAAACAGTGTTGGCCGGCGGCCCTGACCGAAGTACGTCGGCCCACGGCGTTCCCGCGAAACCATGCCGGCGGTTTCCAGTTCGGTCATTACCTCGCGGGTATGCTGGATAGACCAGCCCATTTGCTCGGCGATCTGAGCTGCCGTCGCCTCGCCCGCTTCGCTCAGGTAGCCCAAGAGCCACTCGGCGCGCGTCTCGCGGTTGAGCCGGCTGTCGAGGGACATGGATCAAGCCGCGACAGGGCCGAAAATGTCCGGGCGCAGATGGGCGCGCTTGACCCCTGTTGCCCGCTCGATTTCCACGCACAGCCGCGGCGGGATGGGCCTGCGCCCCGTCTGCAATTGGTGGATGAACTGGCGGGATACGCCGATGGCTTCGGCTAGATTGGTCGGGCCGCCGGCCACCTTCAGAGCCCTGTCGAATGCGTTCATGTTGGACAGGGTAAAGTATTGCTTTGGTCGCCGTCAAGTATTGCCCGCGCATCATGGCAATTCGGACAATCGGCCGATGCCTGCGCCAGCCTCAGCACTTGCCGCAAAGCTTCGTTATGCGCTCGCGCAGTCCGACGTTTCGCAGCAGTCCATCGCCACCGAATGCGGAATCGTCTACTGGCTGTCGTAACACCGGAAACGGGTCGCGCTTGACTGATACCAAAGCATTGCTTTACCCTGTAGGGAATTCGCAGGGGATGCAATGGACTATCAAGATTTTCTTGAGCACAAGACGCAGTTCTACGGCGACTCGGGATTTTCGCCCGTGTGGATGCCGGATTGGCTGTTCGATTTTCAGGCCGCGCTCGTTGAGTGGTCGATCCGCAAGGGCCGCGCCGCGATCTTCGCCGACTGCGGACTCGGTAAGACGCCGATGGAATTGGTCTGGGCCGAGAACATCGCCCGAAAAACTGGTGGCAACGTCCTTATCCTGACGCCGCTGGCCGTCTCGCATCAAGCCGTACACGAGGCGCAGAAATTCGGCATCGACGCACAACGGTCTGCCGATGGCGCGGCGCATCGAATCACGATCGCCAACTATGAGCGCCTGCATTACTTCAATCCGTCCGACTTCGCTGGCGTCGTTTGCGACGAGTCGTCGATCCTCAAGAGCTTCGATGGCAAGCGTCGCGGCGAGATCACGGTGTTCATGCGCAAGATGCAGTACCGATTGCTGGCCACCGCCACGGCCGCGCCGAACGACTATATCGAGCTTGGCACGTCATCCGAGGCCCTCGGCTACCTCGGGCACATGGACATGCTCAATCGCTTCTTCAAGAACGACCTGAACAACTCCGCGCAAGGCCGGATGCGTGGCGAAGTCATCAAGTGGCGATTCAAGGGCCACGCCGAGCTGCCGTTCTGGCGATGGGTCTGCTCATGGGCTCGCGCGATCCGCCGGCCATCCGACCTCGGATTTTCGGACGATCGCTTTGTCTTGCCGCCGCTCACTGAACGCGAGCACCTTGTCCAAGCGGACACGCTACCCGAGGGAATGTTGTTCGCTTTGCCGGCCGCCGGGTTGAAAGAACAGCGCGACGAACGCCGCCGCACCGTGGCCGAGCGTTGCGAACGGGTCGCCGAGCTGGTCTGGAACACCGGACAGCCCGCGCTGGTCTGGTGTCACCTCAACGAAGAAGGCGATCAACTCGAGAGGCTGATACCGGATGCCGTGCAGGTCAGCGGCGCCGATTCCGACGACAGGAAAGAGGACCGGATGATGGCGTTCGCCTCGGGCAAGGCGCGCGTACTCGTCACGAAGCCGAAGATCGGCGCCTGGGGGCTCAACTTTCAGCATTGCGCGCATATCACCTTCTTTCCGTCGCATTCGTTCGAGCAGTATTACCAGGGCGTGCGGCGTTGCTGGCGCTTCGGCCAGAAGCGGCCCGTGCATGTTGATCTGGTCACGACCGAGGGCGAATTGGGCGTGCTGCGCAACCTTCAGCGCAAGGCCGAGCAGGCCGACCGGATGTTTTCGTCGCTGGTCGCCGAGATGAACGCGGCCATCGCCATCGACCGCGCATCGCAATTTCAATCCACCATCGAGGTTCCGCAATGGCTGTCCACGATCAAGTAATCACCGACAAGTACGCTCTGTATCACGGCGACTGCATCGAGGTCATGCAGGGATTGCCCGATGCGAGCGTCCACCTGTCGATCTACTCTCCACCGTTCGGCGGCCTGTACCACTACAGCAGCAACGAGCGCGACTTGTCGAACTGCGACGACTACGACCAGTTCTTCGAGCATTACGCTTTTGTCGTCCGCGAGTTGGCGCGGATCACGATGCCCGGACGGATCACTTGCGTCCACGCGATGGACGTTCCCCGCAGCAACAGCGGCACGGATTCGCTGATCGACTTTCCCGGCGACATCATTCGACTGCACGAACGGGAGGGATGGCGGTTCACTGGCCGGCGGATGATCTGGAAAGAGCCGCTCGCGGTGCGCCTGCGCACGATGCAGAAGAATCTCGCCCATGCCGCACTGGTGGCTGACTCGATCGACTGCGGCGTTGCCTCTGGCGACCAACTGCTGACGTTCCGGCGCGTGGGGAAGAATCCCGTCCCGGTGCAGCATCCGACCGGGATGCTCGACTACGCTGGCGAGCGCGTACCGCCGGCCGATGTCATCAAGTACCGCGGATGGAAAGGCAAGCAAACGGAGAACCGTTTTTCACATTGGATCTGGAGACAGTACGCCGATTGCATGTGGGACGACGTTCGCATGAATCGCGTGCTGCCGTTCCGGGCGGCGCGGGACACCGACGACGAAAAGCACGTTCACCCATTGCAGCTCGACGTGATTGATCGTTGCGTCGAGCTGTTCAGCAACAGCGGCGAAACCGTGTTCACGCCGTTCATGGGCGTCGGCTCCGAAGTCTATTCCCCGGTCATGTTGGGCCGGCGCGGCATCGGCGCGGAATTGAAAGCCAGCTACTACCGTCAGGCCGTCAAGAATGTCGAGGCGGCGGCGGCCGGTGTGTCGTTCGAGGCTGACAACCTGGAATTGGACATCGAAACAATGATCGATGAAGCTTCGCTGTAAGGTCAATTATTGCTTGACCTCGGAACCGCATTGCTTTACGCTTCACTCATTGTCACCGCACGAAGGAGCCGCAGATGTCAGCCGCCCTCACCCGCTACGCCAACCCGGCCGCCACCATCGGCCACGCCGGGCCGTGCGCGCCGATCCACAGCGACGAGCGGATCGCGCTGGCCGACCTGCCGCGCCTCGCCGACAGCCCGCAGGCGGCCGAAGCCGGCTTCCGCGCCAGCTTGCTGCAGAAGGACGCCGAGCAACTGGCTCGCACGAACCGCCTGCTGCGCGAGTGCCTGGCGGGGCTGCTGCCGCTGGCGAGCCGGCGCGCGCTGACGCCGGCCGACGACCAGGTGATCGAGCGCGCTACCCGCGTGCTCGAACTCGGAGGATTGCTGGCATGAGCAACCTTCACGAAGCGCACGACCTTGCCGACGAAATCAGCACGGCCATGTCGGTGCAATACGCGACCAAACGCAAGCTGTCTGGTGCCGCCCTGCAATCGGCAATCGACTATCGCTATGACCGGCTCAAGCGCCAACAGGACGACCGCGAAGCCGCAGACGCCGCGCTCGAACAGCGCATCAGCCGCGAGGTCGTGCGCATGGTCGGCCGCGCTGCCAGCGACCCGGCGTATTGCACGCGCCTCGTCAGCGACGCCGAAATCCCGCTGCACGAACTGCGCGTTCGGCTGCACGGCGAGTCAATGACGTTCGAGCGCGCCGTGTTCGATCTGCTCCACATGGCCGCTCGCCGCGACGACCCGGAAGCACTGGCGACCGCTGCCGAGACGATCCGCGCGGAAGTCGAGCGCGCCGTGGAGCGCGACCCGGCCGTGTACGGGATCGCGGCGCAAACCGTGGCAATGGATGAGGACTACTGACATGAGACCCGCCTATATCCGCCGCGAGCCGATCCTGTACTACGTCCTGCGCCAGATTTGGCACGACGAGCGCGTCAAGGACGCGCTGGCTCTCGTCGCGCTCGGAATCCTGCTCGGCGCAATCCTCGCTTGGAGGTGTTGACATGCGTATCTACCGAACCGCCGCCGAAGCTCTCGCCATGTGCGACTACAAACGCGCCAAGCGCACCGACCCGACTCCGGCCCAAGTGCGTCAGGCGCGTGAGCACTGGCGGGCCGATCCCTTGCTTGTGCGGATCGCGCACCTGTTCCGGCGAGAGCAGCGGCAGTGAACAGCGAGCGCATCAGCGTCGCGGCGCGCAAGCACCTGGAGCGCATCAAGTCGCTTCCGTGCGGCGTCTGTGGCTCTGCTGCGCCGTCCGAGGCGCATCACATCTTGCAGGGCCGGCACTTTCTCTGCATCCCGCTCTGTGGAAGCTGCCACAGGGACGGATTCAACGGCTGGCACGGACAGCGCCGGATCTGGAAGGTGCTGAAGAAGGACGAACTGACAGTCCTGCACGACACCATCGAGCGACTGAGCAAGGAGAGAACGTGAGCAACATCGTCCCCTACCAGGACATGCGGCAGATGGCCGAAGCGATGGCGAAATCGAAGTTGTTCGGCATGAAAACGCCGGACGAGGTGATTGCGCTGATGCTGGTGGCGCAGGCCAACGGCCAGCATCCGGCGGCGGCGGCGCGCGATTACGACATCATCAGCGGACGGCCGAGCAAGAAGGCCGAGGCGATGTTGCGTGACTTCATCGCGGCCGGCGGATCGGTGCAGTGGCACCGGCTCGACAACGAGTGCGCCGAGGCGACCTTCTCGCACCCGCACGGCGGGACGGTGCGGATTGACTGGGACATGCGTCGCGCGAAGGAAGCCGGACTCGGCGGCAAAGACATGTATCGGAAGTTTCCGCGCCAGATGCTGCGGTCGCGCTGCATCAGCGAAGGCGTGCGGACTGTCTATCCGGTGGCGACCGGAGGCATGTACGCACCGGAGGAAGTCGAGGCGATGCCGCGCGTCGAGCGCGACATGGGCGCTGCCGAGGTGATCGAGCCGGCGATGCCTGCCGGCCTGTTGGAATCCGCGCAGACGGCCGCTATGGAAGGTACCGAGGCATTCCGCGCGTACTGGAAGTCGGCGAGCCACGAAGCGCGAGCGGCGCTGCGCGATCACATTCCGTCGCTCAAGGCGGCGGCAGAGGCTGCCGACACCCCGCCGGCCGAAGTGATCGAGGCCGAATGATGGAAGTCGAAGCCCTCGCCGGCACGAACCAATGGCACGCCGCGCGTCGCGGCTGCCTGACCGCCTCGCGCATGGCCGACGCAATCGCCGTGCTGAAAAATGGCAAGCCGTCCGAGGCCCGCAGGAAGCTCATGTTCGATCTGCTCGCCGAGCGCATGAGCGGCGTCGCCGTCGAGCACTACGTTACCCCGGCGATGGAATGGGGAATCGCGCACCAGGCCGACGCCACCGCCGCATACGAAGCGGAAACCGGCGAGCTTGTCGGGCCGGAGGTGTTCGTCCTGCATCCGTCGATTGACTGGTTCGGCGCGACGCCGGACGGACTTGTTGGCGCTGCCGGCCTCATCGAGATCAAGTGTCCGACGACGCCGAAGCACCTGGCATGGGTGATGGCCGGCGAAGTGCCGGACGAGCACAAGCCGCAAATGTTGGCGCAATTGGCCTGCACCGGCCGGCAGTGGGTCGATTTCGTGTCGTTCGATCCGCGCGTGAGGAAGCCGCAGTTGTTCATCCGCCGCTTCGAGCCGGATCGCGCCGAAGTGGAGCGCATCGAGGCCGGCGCTCGGGACTTCCTGGCCGAGCTTGACGCAATGGAAAAACAACTGGAGGCGGCATGATCCGAATGTCCCCACAGCAGCGCAAGGCGCTCCAGTATCTCGCCGACGGCGGGAACCTGAAGGACTCGCGCGACCAGATCGGCATTGCGCCGGCCACGCTCAAGCAGCACTTGCAGATGGCAAAGCTCAAGCTCGGCACGCGGCACCGCGCGCACACGATTGCGGCGGCGCTGCGGGAGGGGCTGATCGAATGACCTACCTGCTCATCCTCAAGCAGATGCGAGTCCAGTACGTGCGCGACCGGCGGGTGGTGGCGGCGCGGTGCGAGGTGCGACAGCGCGGACCGGGGCTGTTGTGAATGTCCTCGACCTTTTCAGCGACGCACCGTGCGACGACTTAGAGTGCTCGATTTGTTTTCGGGCATCGGTGGATTCAGCCTCGGCCTCGAGCGAGCCGGGATGCGAACCGTCGCGTTCTGCGAGATCGAGCCATTCTGTCGTGCCGTCCTCGCCAAGCACTGGCCTGGTGTCCCCTGTTACGACGACGTGCGAACCCTCACCGCAGCTCGACTTGCTGCCGACGGAATCGGTGCCGTCGATGTCATCTGCGGCGGCTACCCCTGCCAACCGTTTTCGCACGCCGGCAAACAGCGGGGCGCGCAAGACCCTCGCCATCTCTGGCCGGAAATGCGCCGACTTGTTGGCGAAGTCCGACCCGCTTGGGTCGTTGCTGAAAACGTTGCTGGTCACGTCACATTGGGGCTCGACCAAGTGCTCGCTGACTTGGAGGCCGACGGCTACGCCGGGCGGGCGCTTGTTGTTCCGGCTGCAGCCGTCGGCGCCCCGCACATCCGGCAGCGAGTCTGGATCGTGGCTCGCGACCGCGACCGCGACCGCGAATCAGCTTGCCCCGTCGATGCAGAAGCATCCGGGCTGCCGGGCGTTCTTCCAGACGCCGTTGGCCGGCGACGGCACGAAGATGTCCTCGATGTCGAAGGCGCGGAAAGCCTCTGGTCGCAAGCCGGATTCGCTACCGGAGTACGTCCGCATGTGGCCGACGCCGACATCGCGCGATCACAAGGACACGGGCGACTGCGCGAACGTGCCGGTGAACGCACTGCTAGGACGGGCCGTCGGACCGTCCCGTGCGAGTGGCTCCCTGAACCCGGCGTGGGTCGAGTGGCTCATGGGGTTCCCCGAAGGGTGGACCGATTGCGAGCCCTCGGCAACGCCGTCGTCCCGCAAGTCGTCCAGGTCATCGGCGAAGCGATCATGAGGGCCGCGCGATGAACCGCTACGCCGCCACGCTGCTGATCGTGCTGGTCGTCGCCGGCCTGGTCGGCTGCGGATCGGCGGACGGCGACCCGGCGCAGCGAGTCGAGAAACCGATGCCTGTGGAGACCCAGAGATGAGCCGCACCGTCACGACATATGTTGACGTTGAAGTTGACCTTGAGGACTTTTCGACCGATGAACTTGTTGAGGAACTGCGCGCACGACAGAAAGACAGTTCCGTTGCCGATCATGTTGACCTCGACGAACGCATGGCAACGCTGCATCAAATGATTGTGACCAACGCTGATGCCAGTCGAATTGTTGACTACGCACACGCACTCTGCCGGGACTATCTCGGAAAAGCAATTTGACGCGGCCACCGTGCCGCAGGAGAAATAGATGACCCCAGAGCAAATGCGTGAACTGGCCGACAGGCTGAGTGATCCGTGTTCGCCTGATGACGATGATCTGGAGACTGCCGAGATGTGGCGCGAGTGGGGGCGGCAACGCGCAGCCAAGCGCGCTGGCAACCGTGACGCCTCCGCGCAGATGCTCAAGCAGGCCGGCATCCCGTTCGAGTCGAAAAACGGCGGCGCGCACCTGATCGTCGCCGGCCGGTACGACTTCTGGCCCGGTACGGGGTTATGGCAGGCGCGTGGTGAGGCGACGAAGCAGCGCGGTGTGCGCCGACTGATCGCACGGCTACAGGCGCAGGTAGCGCCGCAGGAGAAATGACGATGAACATCACGATCGAATGGGGCTGGTGGCTCCTGCCCTTCGCAATCACGGTCGGCACGTTCATGGCCGCGTGGAACATAAACAGCAGGTCAGGCGACGGCGGCGGGTGGTTCGCTGGCGTCAATGCCCTTTTCTCGTTCCTCAATTACCTGATCGTCTGCGTCGTGCCGTCGCTCATCGCATGGCTTGTATGGAGCATTCTGCGATGACCCAGATGACCAGCACTACCACGATGATCCGCCGCCTATCCGGGATGCTGGACACGCGCGACCTGTCCGAGTGGGAACAGCGATGAGCACCCCATCCGAAATTCTCGCCAAGTGGCAAGAGGCCGATAAGCGACTGGTCGATGAGTACAACGACCTCGGCTACATGGGGGTCGAAGCGCGGATGGAGTTGCTGAATCAGCGTTACATGTATACGGCAACGACACTCGCGCTGCTGCTCAAGCACCTGGCCGAGAACGAGAGTAAGGAACAGCGATGAGCATGGAATACGTGCGGCGCACCTACGGCGTCCCGGCCAGACGCGGCGCGCTCGTGTCGTACATGGGCCAGCTCGGACTCGTGACCAGTGCCACGCATCACGTGCGCGTCCGATTCTTCGGCGAGAGGCGCGTGCGCAGGTTCCATCCGTTCGACCTGCATTGGATAGCGAAGGAGCAGCGATGAGTGACGCACAATCTGCGCTCGCCCAGGTGTGTGAGGCGCTGGAAGCGATGCGCGGCGACTGGCTCGGCGACGGGTTCACGAAGTTACATCGTAGCCAGATCGTTGCCGTGTTAGATGGGCAAGCAGCGGAAATCGAGCGCCTGACCGCCGAGCGCGACAACGCACGCGAGCGATTCGAGTTGACCGCGAATCTTCTGATGAGCATTCACGCCCTGTTGTACCCGCCGCCGGTGACTCTGCCGGACGGCCGTACCTTCGTGTTCAGGCCGGAGGACCCGGACCCGCACACGGTATTGCAGACTCTGAGCGACCGCATCCGCGCGCTACCTGACGAGATCGCCGCCATCAATGATGCGAAGGAACAGCGATGAGCGACCTGATCGAACGCCTGCGCGGCCCGTGCCCGAGCATTCCTGCGATGCGCGATGCCGCCTCGGAGATCGAGCGCCTGACCGCCGCGCGCGACGAACTGCGCCGGCAGCTTGCCGAGGCCGAGCTGGACGCGCAGCGGTATCGGTGGCTGCGGCCACGCTTCTTCGCAGCCGACTTCGCGTATAGCGACCCACCAGTTTGCGCCATAGTTTTCCGGTGGCCGGAGAGCGCCAAGATCAGCGCCAATCTCGACCGTGAAATCGACGCGGCATGGACAAGCTCATGGAACAGCGTGTCCTGCAACTGGTGGCGCGGCCCGATCCGCAGCGCAATCCGCCTATCGTCCGCGTCGCACTGACCGAGGTTCGGAGCGCCTTCCGCGTCAACGAGCGTTTCGACTAGCTCGATCCGCCACCTGCGCCCGTTGATCCGCGCGAAGCGAATCGGCGGCTCAGATGCCCTTGCCATCACTCGCCATCCGGCATCAGAAGGCCGAGATTCTTCGACCTCTTTTGCGCCGCCGCCATTGCTTCGGCAAGAGTCTTATAGCCAACGAAACGCCGGCCGCTCTTTAGCGCATAGTCCACCGCATCGTCATCGCTTCCGACAATCTGCCCATTCCATATTGACGGAACATTGGTAAAGAGGCCGCCATTCAAGCGTGGGTCTTGCACCGTTACGGAATACTCAGTCATAGACTCGCCGCTCGGCCCACGCATGATTGGTCTTCCTGTGGCGGGATGATCCCGTCCCGTGTATTGCAAAAGACCCGACAAGGGATTGGTGTTTTTCTCTGCGCGCGAGCCAATGATGCTCAGTAGTTCCAGCAATCCCATGTCAAATACCTTTGCCATTTATCGGCTCAACAGGCCGCGCAGCGTATTGACTGCGTTCGATTGCATGAATATTCCCCTGCCACTGACGCTCTCGCAGCCGGTAGCAAAGACCATCGCTTGGTCGGCGGACTTGCTAATCACGCACAACTGACCCCGGCAGCAGGTCAGCGACAGATCGTCGGGAATGTCCGGTTTGACCTCCGGCACCGCCGCGCACGAAGTCAGCGCAAGCAGCAACAGCACAACCAGGCACACGGCGATAACGACTCGCCCAAAGGTCTTGTCGCTCATTTCTGCCCCGCTTTGGCAAGCAACTCCGTTTTCATCGCGCTACCCCGCGTAGAGCCGAAGTAGTACGCCAACACCTGTTCGGCCTTCGCCGAGAGATAGCCGACCAGCGTTCCACCCAACACCGTCTCAACCTTCGCGTAACCGAGCAGCATCAGCGCGACCATCCAGATGAACGAACAGATGATGAGATACGCGAGAACGGTATTCGTGCCGTCCTTCGTTGCCGACTGTCGTTCGCGTGCGCTCGCCCGGTCTTTCTGGTCAATCGACTCAAGATCAACCTTCAATTCCGCCAACCGCTGCTGTAGCGCAATCTCGGCGGCCTTCACTTGTGCGATCTGCTCGCCTGTCATCTGGCCGGAAGTCAGAACCGACTCGACTTTTTCTTTCGTCGCGTCTGTCCACCCAAAGGCAGCACCGAGAGCATCCACGGCAAGTCCAGCCAGAGGGCCGCCGAGAGCTGTTGCAACGGTCGGGGCAATGACCTTCAAAATGTCCATCAGATGCGCCTCAGTTGCTTGATGATCCGGCCGACCCATCCTCGCCCGAAGCTAGGCCATGTAGGTAGCACCGTGTACAGGTCGAGTCGTTCGGCGTTGAAGTGCGCGAGCAATTGGCGTTCGTCTGCACGGTGTACAGCGCCCAGAGTCAGTGGCCCGATTGCGCCGTCATCCGCGACCCCTGCCGCGCGTTGCAGCATCTTGATAGCCGCTCCAGTGCCGTGATTCACCGCCGCGTCGAACAGTTGCGCCGCTACGGACTCAGGAAACGCATCACCCCGCACGCGATCCCAATAGTCCCGGCGATAGATCGCCTTCGCTTGGTCTAGCGTCAGATTGGCAATGTCCAGGTCCGGGTACGCATGAGCGGCGATTCCGTACTTTGTGCCCTTCAACTCGCCTTCGCCGACCCGACCGCTAGTCCAGTTTCCCCGGTCGTTGCGTAGCGTCTGGTAGCCGCCTTCTACCCCGATGACCTCGGCGAAGGCGCGGTCGAACGCTACTTCCATATCCAGCCCTTGCCAGTCGCAAAGGCGACGACCACTGCCCCGATGATGATTAGCCATCGGTTGATGACTGACTTGCCGATGTCGGCATAGAACTCTTGCGTCATTTTTTGCACCGCCAAATTCGCCGCGCGTTGGGCAACAAGTTCCTCGCGCTCAGTCAGTTCGATTTCCGCCATCTCAGCCACGCAGGTCGTCACTTCGTATCGCTACCCCAATGAACATTCCGGTGCTGACCTTTGCATTCGGCGCAGGCCGCGCACCTTCCGTGTACCCGAGCAACTTCCAACCAGCGTGGAAGTACAAAACGAAGTGGACGAACGAGAGCGACCAGCGCCGATACCACCAACGCCGACCCTTCGACTCGATCACGATGGAAAGGATTGATCCGCCGAAGCGCGGAAACTCTATGTCGCCATCCACGACAAGCGACCAGTCGTTATAGTTCGGCGTGGCTCGGTAGCGATTCCTGAGCGTGTACGCACGATTGCGCCAGAGCCATCGAACCAGTCCCCACCTTGACGCTGGATAGCCCTCGCTCGGAGGGCCGAGCAAGCCGGGGCGATCCTGCGTCTCCAGCCACTGCGCCCAGCTCGGCAGGCGGCCGAGGTTGTCGGCGAACAGCACTGCGATCGGAACGAGCGGGTACGCGAGCAGGGCCGCTAGCTCGACGTAGAGCGCGAGAAGCGCGAACCTCATCATTTGAGTGCCGCAATCTGCGCTTTGAGGGCTTCAATCTGCTGCTGCTGCGCTTGAATGGCCCCGATGGCAATAGCGACCATTTGGCCGTAGTGCAAGGCGTCCGGCCGTCCCTGCTCGTCATAGACGACAGCCTCTTTGATCCCGGCGGAGTCCACTTCCTCAGCGATGAACCCGAGAAACCTACGACCCGCATCGCTTTGCGACTTGCTGGCATACGTCACCGGCCGAAGATTCAGCGCATCTTGCAAGGCGTTGGCGTAGCTGCGAACGTCGGCTTTGTATCGCAACGACGAAGTAGAACGGTACAACGCGCCGTTAGTCGTCACAAAGACGTTCGCCGCCCCGGCGCTCGTGTTGTCATAGACCCCGCTCAGGTAGGTCAGGCCAGTCGATGCTGTAATCCGAACCCGGTCGGTGGGGGCTCCGGTCGTGTCCTCTGCGGTGTAGGAGAACAGGTACAACTCGCTGACCGACGCACCGAGGCCGAATTTGTAAGAGGACGAAGTAGAGCCGAAAGCCAGCGCGCGGCCGTCAACGAATTTTTGCGTCCTATACCAACTCGCATTCGTCCACGCGGCTCCCCCGTCGAACGTCATCAGGTTGGAAATCGTGTCGCCGGCCTTGTTCACATAGCCGGCCGCCGGCATGAAGACGTGAACCTTCCAGTTCCCCGACCCGAGCGACTCGGCAATCAGGCTATCCCCTGCAGCCGTCGTGATATTCGCCCCGCCCGGCAGGATTAGCGAAGTTGCGTTGTGCGTCAGGGTCAAGGCACCGGCAAAGGTGACGACTCGCCAGATACCCGCCGCGACCGTCCCGAAGCTGGTAATCGTCGTCGTGCCGGTAATGTTCACGAACCTGCCAACCGCCGCGCCGAGGTCAGCAGTCGAGGCAGAGGCCACGTTCGCCGCTCGCGTATCCCCCTGCCGAATGAACGCCTGAATGGCCCGCAGGAAGTTGTCCAGATCGGGTAACACGGCATCCGACCCCGCCGGGCTATTGCTCGCTGCGGTGGCGGAAAGATCGGTGATTGCGGTAGGTACGGCCATTTGTTACCCTCTGGAAACGAAAAACCGCCCGGAGGCGGCTTTGGAGGAATCGTGAGCGACGATCAGTTTTGGCGCATCGTCATCGGTGCGGCCCTGGTTGCAGCAATCCCCTACATCTGGAAACGCGACAAGTCACCGACTGAGCAGGCCGAACAAGCCGCCAGTCAGGACGGGAGCGCCGACCGTTCGCACGGCTTCGGCTACCGGCTGGGCAAGCTCTGGGCGTCGCGCAAGTAGCGCCGCCACCGTCTTTTGACCGGCCGGCGTATACGGCAGAGCAGCCGCGCCGGTCAGCGCAAGCGCGGTCGGGCTGAGATACCCAAGCCCACCGCCGGCCAAAGCCGCAGCCATCAAGCGCCCCGGCGTCCCGCTGTCCGGCACCGTCTGAGACAGCGCCTTCTTCGCCGCGCCGGACAAGTCCTGCATCAGCGCATCGCCGCGAGCGAATCCGGCCTTATCCTTCGTCCGGTCGAGCGCCCGCACGGCGTTATGTAGTTGCGCGGCAGAGAAAACCCCATCCTCGGCGGCCACAGACGACGCCGCCCTCTGCACCCGCTTGAAGTTCGCCCATCCGGCATTCGTCGCCTTCAACTGCTGCGATACATCCTTCGGCGCGCTGCGCTCCAGCCACGAACGAAGAATCCGCTGAGTCTCGTCAACAGCTTCGCCAAGCTTGCGCGTATCGAAGTCGGGGCTAGACCGCAGCCCTCTGGCAAGCTGCCCAAGATTTCCCTCTGCGGCCTTGATCGCTTCGCCCGTCAGTCGCCCGTCCTGCGTGCGACCGAGGATTTCGTTGTCAACGATCTTTTCGAGCCGGCCAGCGAAGTCCTTCGGCTGATTGGCGACGATGTTCCGCAGGTTCGCCAACTCGCCCAGCATCTGGTTGTCGATCTTCGGCGCACCGACGCGGTTAAGCACATCGTCGTATGACTGGCCGAGCGTCTTTTCAGCGAAGTCGATAGCGTCTCGCCCAACAACACCTTTCGGTAGCTTCTCCCCAATCGGGGAGAGCGCACGATTGACGGCGGCCGTATTCAACTCGCCTTGCGCCCGGCGCTGGCCCATGCGGATCGCGTCGCCCACAATCGGAACGCTGGTCAGCTTTTCCTCTGCCGCCTTCGCCGATCCGCCAAGCACCTGCCCAGGCGTCGGCGTAACACCCTCGCGCATGAGCTTCGTTACTTCGTCCGACGTTTTCGGCTGAATGATGCGGGACAGCGCAGCCGTGACAGGCGCAGCGATGGCCCCGGAGATGGCCCCGGTCTTTGCCTGATTGACCTTTTGTGACCAAAAATCCTCGCCGGGATTCTCGACCGGATTCAGCGCGCCGAACCCGGCACCCGTCGCGGCTCCGATTGCCGTCTTTGCGGCCAGCGTGCCGCCCACAGGAGCGGCTGCGAACATCGGGGCCGTACCCATCACCTGGCCGACCAGCCGCAAGGCGTCAAAGCCCGTATCCGCCCGGCCTTTTTGGTACTGCTGTTCCGCGTCGCGGTTCATCTTGTCAACGCGGGCGACCTCCGACTCAGGCGCAATCCCGGCAGCGGCAGCGCCCCGGACAAGCATCTGAGCGCCAGCGTCCACAGCATCACGGGCACCCCGGAAAATACCCATCTCCGGCATGGCGGCCTGCTTGATCCTGTCCACGAGGGACATTGGCGCAGGTGCATCCTTCGGCGCGGGCGAAGCGTTGAAATTCTGCTTCGCGTACTCCAATACCTGCGCCTCGGTCGCATCGTCCGGCGCGGTAACTTCGTACTTCGCGCCGTCCGGCCCCGTGATTTCGTACCGTGCCATTACGGTAGCTTCCTGATGCTAAAGCCCTGCGCTTTCGGCGCTCCCATGTCCGCGAACATCTGGTTCTTCTCCGAGTACGCTTGCAACTCGTTGAAGAAACCTTCGTCCAGGTGCCCATGTTTGCCGCGATAGTCCCGAGCTAACTTGGCGACTTCCTGATCGCGCTTGGCGAGTCGTTTCGCCGTCTCGATCATCATGCGATTGCCTTCCGGCGTTTTGGAAAGGCTCGGCACCGTCTGTTGCAGGAAGTTCCTGTCCGCGTCCGACATGGCGCCCGGCATCCCGGCACCGCCAGAGGGGTTACGCATCTGCAACGCCAGTTCATTCGACAAAGCCTGCGCCGCCTGCGCGTTGCCGAGATTCTTGTCCACTGGAATGCCGAGCGCTTCGAGCGTCGATTTGACCTCTGTCATGGCAGGGGTGAGTTTGCCGGTTTCCAGCCCGCTTAGAAGCTGCTGCATCCGATCCAGTCGGTTCACCTTGCCAGCAGCGTCAAGCCCCGCCTTCTGAATGTCGGCGAACTGCGTCCCGTAGTATTCGCCGACCTTCTTCGCTTCGGCCGGCTCTTGGACCATCGTGACGCTATTCCGACCCGCGCCCGCTGCCGCGACCGACTGTTTTGCATTGATGAACGCCTGATTCGGCATCCATCCACCTTTGCCATCAGGAATCAGGTACTGGTTCATGTCCGGCGGCTTGGCTTCGCCGACCGGCTGCGGAGCCTGACCCGGCGCGACGAATCCCGACCTCTGTTGGCCGTTTTCGTACCACGTCTGAAACGTCGGCTTCTGAGGCGCAGGATAGGCCCGCTCCACCGCCTTGTCCGCCTGCCCGATCCCAAGCAGCGCAGCGGCAGCGGGATTGTTGGCAAACGCCGGATCGCTCAGCAGTTTAGCAAGCGCCTCCTGCTGCCGCGCCTGCGCTTCGGCCTTGCGCTTCGCCTCGTCAGTCTGTAGCCCGATCTGCTGCTCTTGCAGCGTCAGCATCTTGTTCTGACGGGATTGCTGCTGTGCTCGGTCAATCGCGGCCGGGAACGCTTGGAACGCGGCGCCCATGCCCCCGCCCTTCCACTGCGGCGTGAGCAGCGCACCGGCCATCGACAGCAGGCCGGAATTGATCGCCTGTTGCTGCTCGGCAGGAAGCGCGGAAAACTGGTCGAGAAGTCCCATCGCTTAACCCCCACCGCCACCGCTCAACGCATAGGCGTATTGCTGTTGTAGCCAGTTTTGCAGTCCGCTGCTATCCGGCTGCGAAAGGAACCCGAGCGGGTTGCTCTGCGCGCTTGGCAACGGCTTGTTTGCGGGCGTCGGAGCCTGATACGCCATCCCGCCCGGCCCCAGCTGCGATCCGACCATGCCCGGATACTGCGCCAGCGCAGGCGGGTTGTACCGGCGCATATAGAGGTTTTGCAGGTACTGCGCCATGAGGTTGCCAGTCTGCCCGTAACCCTGCGGAACGGCCGGCGGCTGGCCGAGCAACCCGTATCCGCCAATGCGCGGAGACACGAAGTTCCCACCAAGCAGCCCGTAGGCCGCGCTCAGAGCTTGCATCGAAGGACTGAACATCTTCGCTCCTAGTTCCAGATCGAGGCCGAACCCCAATTGCTCGTGAACGGCGTCGCAGCCGTGGCAGAACCGAGCGACCCACTACCGCCAAACATGCCAGCCTGATTCAGCGAGTTGTACAGCCCGACACCGCCCAACGCACCGCCCAATGCGCCACTTAACGGGCTAACGCCCGGATAGCTCTGCGTCGAATTCATCCCGAAGTTCGGCGAGAACATCGAACCGAACATCTGGAATTGCTGGTACGGGTACTGTTGAGCTTGCTGGAACCGGCTCGCATCGTCCGTCAGGTATTGCTGGCCTAGCTGCTGCTGCATCCCGCCGACGTTCAACAGGGCTTCGGCATCCCGGTAGTCCTGCGCGGCCAGATTCGGCGCGAACTGCGCGGCCTGCTGCTGGCGGTTCCTTTCCTGCGCGTAGTTGTTGCCGAAGATGTTCGCCGCCATGCCCGCCAGAGAGTCGCCCAAAGCCGTCTGATTGGCCTGTTGCGCCTGATTCCACGCCGATCCACCGAACGCACCGGCACGGGCGAACCGCGCATCCGTCTGCGCTGCCGTTCCACGTGAAAACGCATCCGTGACCCGGTTCGCAGCTTGGTCGAACGTCTGTTGCAGGTACGGATTCGTCTGCGGGTTCAGATAGTCGCCGTTGATCGTGTTAAGCGTCTGCTGCTGCGCTGCGTTCACGACAGGAGAGCCGGCCATCGACCGCTGCCGAACCATGTCCATCGCAGACTGCTGGTCCTGCGTGAACGGCGCGACCGTTTCGTATGGATACGCCTGATACGGCTGATTGAACAGGTTGTAACCCGCTTGGGCATAGAGCGGCCCGTAGGGTTGAAGGAAGCTCGGCAACTGCTGCTGCTGAGTCACCGTCTGGTCGCCGCTGTTCATCAGCCCATTAAGAGCGCTAACGCCAGCAATCGCCGCTGCTACCCAAGCCATTTCATTCCCCTAGCGCCTCGAAGCACGGCGCAATAAAGATTTCTTCAAGTTTCGCAAGGTCGGTTTCGGTCGTCGGGTGAATACACGTCCAGACGGAATCCGTGTGCGCATAGATCGCACGCTTCGCGCCCGGCTTGGACAAAAGCGTGTACGGAGCCTGTATCTCGACCTTCTCTGCGTTCGCGCTAACGACCGTCATTCGACCCTTTGAAATGATGCTTAAATGTTCCGTCCTGTGAATCATCCCCGTCAGCAGGACGCCGGCCGGAATCCGAATTTCTCGGGCATACACGCCCGGCGCGAAATGATGAATCGTCTCTATCTCGACCTGTGGCAACTCGCGCATCTTCGCTTCGAGTGCAAGCACCTTTTCCCGATTGGTCTTGTCTGGAAGCGTCTGAGATGAAATTACTTCGCCACCCATCCGGTATTGCCGTAGTCTTTGATATAATTCATTTATGAGTACAACATCAACCCGCTACAAATGGACCGCCGCGCAAAAAGCGGAGATGCAACGTCTTTACACGGAGCAGCTTTACAGCCTTGTGGACGTGGCTAATGTGATGGGCTGTACGCGAGAGACAGTTCGTTATCATTTGCTTCGCATTGGCGAGCAGTTGCGTGGCAGGGGAATGCAAACTGACAGAGCAAAATCCAAATACAGCGGACCGCTCCATCACTCATGGAAAGGTGGCCGACGCATTGAAACCTCTGGCTATGTCCGCCTCTTAATCCGTGGTCATCACGACGCCGATAAGGATGGTTACGTTCTAGAACACAGATACGTAATGGAGCGCGCCATTCTCAAGAGAAACCCAAGTCACGAAGCTTTGGTCAACGGTCGAATTGACTGGTCTCGATGGGTAGTCCATCACAAGAACGGGGACAAATCAGACAATCGGTTACGGAACCTTGAACTTCTCCGGCGATGGAAACATCACTCGTGGATGCACTACAAAGACAATGAACTGAGTCTTAAAAACGAAGTTGCAAGACTGCAGCGGATGCTCGACGAAAACGGTATTGACTACTAGACAGCCCGCCAGCCCGTATTCCCCGTGCCAGACTCTTTGACGTACAGAGTCGTATTGGCCCCGCCGTCCGTGCGCCTGTACAGCGTTCCGACCCCGGCAGTCACGACACCCTCAGGCGAACCCGCGCCGCTCAATGTCCGCCCGTCCCACAGCGAATTGACCGTGTTGACGATCTTCCGCAGCACGTCATAGAGCGCCGTCACCAGTCGCGGAACGTCCGTCGCTAGTGGTAACTTCGGATCGCCGAGCCTCATCGCTCGCCCTCGGCCACCAGGTCAACCGTATAGCCGGTCGTTTCAACGTCGCCGGTCCAGTTGAACTTGACCCGGTGCCACCTTGCCGACTGCAATACGTCGAACTTGCCATCATCGGCAGACACCGTATCGCCCGCCGTGACCGCATCCCCGGCGTCCGCTTTGTAGTAGTTCGTCGCACTGGCCGTCGTCGGCGCTTGCGTGTACCGAGGCCGAACCCTTCGCAGCAGCGAATACCTGTCGTCGTCTCCGAAGTCGCCCGTCGTTAGCGAACTCGACGAACTCACCCCGGTCAGGGTTTGCAACAGGTGCGACGTGTTGAACACCGCCGGAGACTCGGAGGACGCCAGCCAAAACGCCGAATCGTAGGACTGCGGGTAGCTCGTGGAATCGTAGGTAACACCCGTCAGAATCCCCGGCGAGTCATACGTGATCGCCGAGGCGACATAGACCACCGTCGATTCAATCGACCTGTCCGCCCGGCCCCATTGCCCGGTACGGGTGTTCAGGACAATGCAGGCTGTCAGAGTGCTAGAGCCATTGGGCACGTAGTACCAGTGGATCAGCGAATTCCGCTTGTCATATGATCCCTGCATGGTGCTCCAGTAGGCACGATCCGAATTCGACGCAAACCACGATTTGACCGCCGCGCCAATCGGCTGCGGCCTCGTGCCGTCGAATCGATAGAAGTCGTCACCGCCCCAAAAGTAGAGCGCCAGCCCATCGGAGACGACCGCCTCATTGGAGTACGCGCCAATGTCGCCCAGAACCCGCGTCCATGACCAGATCACGTCCGGCCCGACGTACTGCCCGAGATAGATCGACCTCTCTTTGAACGCCGCGACGTTCTCGCCAATCGGCTTCAATGCACGAATGGCACCAGGATCGTCGTACAGCCTTCCCTGAGCGCATTGCGTCGCAATGGAAGGCGTCCAGTTGGTGTAATCGTAGAGCGCCGAGCACCACCACGCATCGGAGAATGCGTAACTCACATGAGTTACATTCGCCAACATCACGAAGCCGGCAACGGTACACATCAGATGGGCCGGCGGCATCGCGGTTAGAGTCGCAAACGCCGCGCTAGAGGACTGCTGCGCCGCGTCCACGCCATTCTGCGCAAGGGTTACGTCGCCCCACTGAGCGAACGTCCACCGCGCATCCGACGACCCGACATAGGTCGAACCGCTGCGATCCGTCCACGAACCGCTAGACCCTTCATAGAGCTTCGTCTGCGTCGCGGCAAAGAGGCGGCTGGTGCCGTCGAGTTTCTTTACCAGAGCAGACCCTTTGCAGGCTCCAGCAAGTGCCGTGAACTCGGTATCCGACAGCCCCGGAGCGCCCTTCATGCCACGCAATGACGGCTCCATCAGCGAGCAATCCGTGACCACTCCGGGCGTCGTCGCGTCCATATCAGGAGCGAACCCGAGGTACTTGACGATAGCCATCAGCCCGCCCGCATCACCAAAGGCCCGGCCCAACGCTTGGAAACGTCGTTGCGCTTGATCGTCTGGATCGAATCGGACACCTGCTGACCGTAGCGAGCAACAGAGGCGTCATCCTTCGTGTAAATCGCCACCTGCCGCAAGCACTCGGACAGGTACAGGTCAGGGTACGCTGTCAGCAGCCAATTGGTCGTGTTGGACGTGGAGAGCGCCGGAATCTTCGCCCAATAGAGAATGTCCACGCTCGCCGCCGATTGAGTCGGCACAATCTCGATATCCGTCCCGACGATGGAGTAATAGATCGGGTCGCCAGAGGGTTCCGTCGTGCGGTACGCCGTTTGTTGGTACGGCGTCAGCGAATTCAGCGGATAGACCGGGCTGTTGTCGAACTCGACCCGGCGCAATTCCAGAAAGTCGGTCGGTAGAGCCGTGTAGCGCGAGGAAACGGACAGCGTATCGCGCGTTTCCTGCTCCACGCACCGCAGAACCCGGTTGAACTCGGCTTCCGCCAGCGTCACGAAGTCCGAGAGCACGGAATCGCTCAGGTTCGACCGATGCGACCACGAGGAAATGGCCGACTTGAGCTGATCGTAGGTTCCTAGTGCCATGTCATTTCACCGTTACGATCACTTGAAACCCCCGCTTGCGCCGCTGAAACGACTGCAATTCCCACCGCTGCATGATCTTCGGCAACCACCATTGCGGCCCCTCCTGGATCAAGTGAGCATTTCGCCCATCCGGCAGCGTTTTGTTCGCCGGCCCGCTGTGTATCGTGAAGAAGCCGACCCCTTGCGTGACCCGCTGAAGGTCGTCAAGCACGTTGTCCAACAGTTCCGGCTCGATATGCTCCAGAACGTCGATACAGCACACGAACGAACACGGCTCGGGTGTTTCTGCGTACTGCGGGACCGCAGGCTCATAGGGCCGATATTCGTAGCCCTTGACGCCAAGCTCATCGAGGCCGGCTTTCAGAGACAGCCTGGAACCCGCGCCGTAGTCCAACAGTTCCGACGCATCAAGCTGCGCCATGATCCGCGCCACGTCCGGCGCGAACTCTCGGCCGGTCACGCCGTATTGCATCGTCGCGTGAAGCTGCGCCTGCTGCTTGCGGTATTCCTCGGAAATCAGCATTCCAGGTTCACTATCCTCGGCCCGAGCGCATACAACGCTTTGGCCTCTGCATGTTGGTCGTGAAACCACCGCCCCTGCGGACGGTTGTACTTGCCCTGATCCAGTTCGTCCGGGTGCATCATCGAATCGAACCCGATCACGCCTATCTCTGGCGGGTTCAGGAACTCGACCGCGCACATGGCCGCACACAGGCCATGTGACGGCTTCATCTTCGAGTACCCGGCGTACCAGCTAGTCCACCGCTGATAATCACAGAATCGCGTCTCGCCGTGATCCTTGCCGGGCTGGAACATCCAGTAAGTGACCCCCGGACGCCTCTCTAAGACCCAGTTATCCTTGCGCGAGCAGATGTAGTCCGTTCGCGTGCCCCAAACCTCTGGATCACCCATCGGCGCATCCTTGAGCCTGACCACCGTTTGCTCATCAAGGAACGCGCCGAGCTTTGCCCGAACCAGCGACAGCCCATGCCCGACAATGACCAGCATCAGCTACCGGCCGCGCACCCTTCGCACACCGTCCCTGTAACGTCTTTCCTCATGTGAGCGGCACGAAGTTCCTGATACTTGACCGAATTCCAGCCGGTCAGGAAGTCAACTTCGGTCAGGTCGGCCATCACGAATTCACGCTTCGCACCTGGCCCGAAGCAGCAGGCCGACATGGTGCCGTCGTGATTGATATGGCCCTCGGTCGAGACGGCCCAGCACGGCAGAGGGTCGCGCATGTTGTCCAACCGGCCCGGATTGCCGGGCCGGGGCTTGAATCCCGCTGCCACAGCCGCGCCGCTCATGCCATACAAAGGCAGCCAATAGTGCTCATCCACGTAAGGCTTGACGCGCTCCACAACGGCCCGCATCGCGTCACCCTGCTCGCCAGTGAAGGCGATGGACGAGGCGTACACCCCGCATTTGTAGCCGCCCGCGTCCCTGATCTGCCGGGCCGCAATCAGGTTCGTGATCGCCTGCTCGAAGAAGCGTTCCGACACCTGAGCAACGTCCGCGAGCTGCTTGCCGCCAGTGAAGTTGAGCGAGAACTTGAGCGAATCCAGCCCCGCCTTCATGCACTCGGCGACCTTGCTCGGCGTGGCTGCTGACCCGTTGGTCGTGAGGAATACATACGGGAAGCCGACTTCCTTCGCCTCTTTGACCGCTTCGGGCAACCAGTGGCACAGGAACGATTCGCCGATGTAAAAGAGGCCCAATTCCTCCACGCCAGCGGCGCGCATCTCACGAATCAGCCGCGAAAATAGCGCGCGGTCCATCGTGCCGGAACCTTTCTGGACCGACTGGACACAGAACTTGCAGGCGTAGTTACAAGCCGCCGTCAGTTCGATCTTGACCGACTTCGGAGCCGGTAGAACCTCGCCCCGATACTCGGCCGAAATGCCCGTGATTCCGTCAATCCGCTCGCTGATCTTCACCCGCACCTCAGTAGGTTGTTTTTAGTGCTGTGCCACAGGTCAGCGTGGTCACAGTCCGCGTAGTGGGCAATCTCAGGGACGCCCAAAGTCCAGTGAGCAATAGCCGGGTCGCCTTCCTGCTCCCCGATCAACACGTTCCATTCGGCCGGCAACGCGCCGATTTCCTCGTCTTTGAGCCACTCGAAGCGATGCAGGTGGCTCCCCGTCGCCTTCTGGACGTAGCTCGGCGTCAGCACCCGATTGCTCGGATGCGCGCAGTTCCACAGCACGACCGACGACCACTGCTTGCGCGGATAACTCGCGTTCACCGTCTCCATCGTCGTGCCGAGGTACTTCATCGGGTGCTTCGTCTTGTAGTCCGGGTGACGGACTACCTGCACCGCATACCGCGAGTCGCGCAGCGCCCACAGTTCCGCCATGTCGCGGGTGCACACCATGTCGCCATCCACGAACACGGCCCATCCGGCGAAGTCCTGCAACGCCGGCACCAGGAACCGCGTATAGATGAACTGGTTCGACCCGTCCGTGTGCGTTTCTTCGTAAGTCCTCAGCACCGACAGCGCCAGCGGCTTGAACGACACCGGCATCGAAGTCCGTTCAATCACCGACTGGCAGAAAACGTGATACGCCAGCGCTTCCCGAGGATCGAACCCGACGTATAGCTCGATCATTTGAACTCGGCTTTCGCAACCCGAGCGATCACCGACGCCCACGGTTCCATCGCGTGTTTGCGATACAGCCTGCAATCGGGATACCACGGCATGTCATCCCTGTAGTACCTCCACTGAGGCACTTCCGGGACAAGGCAGATCACCCGCTTACCCATCGCGCCCGCAAGATGCAGCGCCGACGTGTGAATGCCGATCACCAGATCAAGCGCGCCGACCATGCCGGCGGTTTCTTCATAGTCGCTCGGTAACGTGCCGCGTGCGAACCACCGTACAGGCGTCCCGGCAATCTGCTCGGTGCAATCCTTGTATTCCAGCGAAACCCAGTCCGCATCCACCGCGTCAAACAACGCCCGGAACGACTCGACGCCAACCTCACGGAAACTGCTCTGCGTCAGGAACGTCCCACCCGACCACGCAATGCCAATCGTGGGACGCTTGCCCCATGAGTCAAACAGCGACTTCCACTGGAGCACCCGTTCCGGGTCGGCCTTCACATAGGATTTCCTCGGGAACTTGTCGCCCGAATCACGGTAGAACATCCCCAAGTCGGCGAGCGAGATATGCGCCGTCGGCTTGTGATCCGCGAGCCACGGGACCGCAACCTCTTTGCGCGTCCCGTAGACGTACACATTCGGCAGATGCGCGAACGACCGGCGGAACATTCCCTCTAGCCGAGGGTGACAGTCATAGACCAGCGTTTTAACGTCTTTCGCCGCGTCAATCACCATCTGCGCGAAGTTGATTTCGTCGCCGATGCCCTGCTCGCCCGTGACCACGAGGCAATCAGTGGGTTTGCCATCCCACTCCGGTTCCTCACCATAGGCCACGTCGTTGCGGAACTTGCCGCCAATCGCGTTGTGGTAGCCCGTCCAGCCCCGACGCCAGTCCTGCAATGCCAGAGACGAGAAACCGACGTTCGTCCAGCCATTCTTGTTGGTCGGGTCGAGCTTTACAGCCTCTTCGGCGTACTTCAACGCTTCTTCGTAACGCGCCTGATTGATGAGCGAAACGCTCATGTTCGCGTAGCCCGGCGCATACGTCGGGTCGAGCTTCAATGCCTTCTTGAACGCCGCTTCCGATTCTTCGTAACGATGCAGTTCATCTGCGGCCCGCCCGAAGTTGTTCCAAATCTCGGCCCTGTTCGGCTCGATCTGCAACGCCCGCCGGTACATCTGGTACGCAAACGGCTGCTTGTCGGCCATCAGGTAGACATACCCGATCATGTGCAGCGCAGCGGCGCTGTTGGGCATCCGCTCAAGCAACTGGTACAGCAGAGGCATCGCCTCGTCATACTTGCCGGCATCTACCAGTTCCTTCGCCGGCTTGAGCAGTTCCATCTGCTCTTGCGGAGTCAGTTCCGCGATTTGCATCAGCGATGCACCTTAGAAGTGACCTTGCAGGCTGGGAAGTCGGCATTGATCGCCTTCATCAGCGCCTTCGTGTGCGACGGATCGAACACATCAATCCCCCGCTGCTTCAATTCCATGATGACAACCGGCGGAAGCGTCGCGTAATGCCACATGGAATTCTTGATTCCCTGCTTCGTGGCCTCGTCGTTGTTACGCTTTTGCCTCAGCACGTCCAGAAAGCCGCTCACATCCTGCTGATAGCTGAGCGTCACTTCGTCCTGTACCGGGTCGTAGTCGTACCAGGTCGTGACCCCTGCCACCGGGTCATGATCAAAAAGTCGTTTCATGAAAAAGGGGCCGAGGTTTCCCCCGGCCCCCCGTGAGTCAGCGGTTAGCCGCCGACGTTCTGCACCTTCGCGTGCGCGTTCGGGTTCGTGACCACGAGAGTCGCTTCACCGATGATCTGGAAACGCTCCGAGTCACCCGTGCGGGCCAGCGGGGTTTTGCTGAACGGCCGCAGGAACGCGATCCCGACGTGATCCGGGTCGAGACACAGCACCGCCTGATCCCGCATGTAGCGGTTCAGAACGGCCTTGTGAACCCCGAAGTCGGACACGTACACGTCCGCCGAGCCGATGATGTTGGCGCTCGTCGCACCCTTCACATCGTTGAATCGCGTGGCGACGCCAGTGAAGCCCGAGAAGGCTTTCTTGTTCACCGCGCTCATCATGATGACGCTCGGATCACCACCGTCCGCCCACGCCAGCGACAGCGCGGTTTTCAGGTCGGCTTCGATGAAGGCCGTGGTCGAGCCGTCCGTCGGCGAACCCACAATGCCGCCCGTGTAGCCCGTGGTCGTGCCCGAGGTCGTGCCCGTCCCGAGAACGCGATTGCCCGAAATCCAGCCTTCGATGCCGGCCATCGTGCGGGCAGTCGTCGCGCCACCAGCCGAAGAAGCCTGGTTGCGAACGGCGGCGTACTCCAGATCGCGCTTGATCTCCTTCGCCATCTTCGCCGTCTGGTAGGCGACCTCCGACTTGCGGCCGTACTTGTTGACCGCTTCAAACGTGCCGGAGATGCTCACTTCCTTCTTGAGAATCTGGCAGTAGTTCCCGAGGGTCGTCGGCTGCGCGCGGGCGGTCGGATCGGCGTCCGCGCCCTCCAGAGCCGCGTTGGTGCCGGCGGCGTTCAGCGCGTCATACGTCCACTGATGGAGCGTGTTTTGCGCCTTGAACCGCTTCGCCATCGTCACGAACGGGGTATCCGTCGGCGAGATGTCATAGATGGTGTTGTGGAAGTCCTCGGCAATCTTGTTGCCCGAGTAGGTGAGGTTTGCGGCCGTAGCCATGATCTATCTCCTAGCCAAACCGCTCGAATAGCTTCGCTGCATCTTCGAGTCGGCCTGTTTTCTTCAATTGCTGCCGTAGCGCCTTCGTCGCTTCGTCGTTCGCCTCGGCCTTGCCAACACTCGCGCCCGGCTTGGCAACCTTCGGTTTCTGACCGAGTTGCTTCGCCGATGCTTTCAGCGCCTTTTGGCTTTCGCGGAACCGAGCGGCGTCATACGCCACTAGCAGCGCCCTGTGATCCATGAGACTGGAAAGCTCTTTCTCGCTAAAGCCGCGCTCGGCCATGTAGGCGAGGATTCGGCTCTTGGCCTGATCGAACTTCTTCCCGTCTCGCCAGTCCGGCACCGCTTTGAGCAGTGCGTCACGCTCGCGCTGGAGCGTCTCGGTCTGGTATTTCTGCATGGACTCCTGAACTTGCTTCGATACCTCGCCAAGCTTGGCTTTCGCTTCCTGTGCGCGACGGCTCAGGGTGTTGTACTCGGCCAGCTTGCTAAGGTACTTCGCAGGATCTTCGGTCGCCAACTGCTGCATTTCGCCGAGGTCAATCGAATTCAGCGCACGCTCATACAGAGCAACCGCCGCCTCCGCTTCCCTCAACTCCGGCACAGCCTGTAGCTGCTGAACAACCTGCTGCGCGACTTCCTTCGCTTGCGTCCAGTGCTGTTCCGCTTGAGCTTGGTTGCGCTCATAGAACAGACCTTGTTGCGCGAGCGTTTGGGCGCGCTCACGAGTCACCTTTTCTGGTGCCCCGTTGTATTGCAGTTCAAGAAAGTCCTCGGATTCCTCGGGTTCCCCCTCGGATTCCTCTTCCGCCTCGGTTTCGGCGGGTTCCTCAGAATCAACCGGCTCAGTGTCCTGTTCCTCGGTAGGCTCAGGCGACTCAGGCTGTTCCTCTGGTGCGTCGTCAGGCTCAAGAGCCATCAGGCGCGCAACGATATCGTCGTCGCTCGATGGCGACTGGGTTTCGTCAGACATGGAGTCTCACAAATGAAAAACGCCCCGAAGGGCGTCGAATCCGCACGGTGGCGGCGTGGTCAGAAGTAGCCGCGCTTTCGCGTTGGCTTCTCCTGTGCTTCCTTCTCCTTGCTGGCGATCTTCGCGTCGGCAAGGTAGGTGTTCCAAAGTCGATACAGGCGAGCCATCGCCCGCATCTCTTCGTAAATCCGCATGGCCTGCTCAGGACTGGCCGCTTCCTTGAACTCGCGCACAAGATCGGCATCCGCTGCGCCCCACGCCTCTTTGAAGTGATCGCTGTCCAGAAACAGGCGCACCTGGCGGGCGCGTTCAATCGTCTGCTCTGGCGTCATGCGGCTAGCAGAAGCATCAAGGCTTCTTCCTCATCTTGAATGCGTTCGATCACCCGGCGGGCGACCATCTCCAGAGCGGGCAACAGCCAATCCGCATCCGGTTGCGCCTGTACTGCCCGTTCCACCTTTGCGAGCGTCGTCCGCACTTCCTCGACCGACCGGACGGGCTGCTTCTTGACCCGCTTTTTCGGCGCTGGCCCGGCGACCACTTCAGCGGTTTTCGGCGGCGCACGGTCAAGCAGTTCCGCTTCCAACAGCGCCGGAATGTCGCGCTCGTTGACCTCATAGACCCGCTCGCCGATCACGACACGGCGGCGCTTGCTACTGGACTTCCCGGCCCCTTGCGGGCGCTTGCCAATGACGACCGGCGCATACCCGGTAATCTGGATCGCACCCGCCCCCGGCGTCAGGTTCCACGAACCCGCCTGCGACAGACTCGGCGCAGCGCCGGCCAATACAACCGCCCCGGCGTCCGGCGTCACGACCCGGTTATCCGAGAACGCGAGAACCGGGCTGGAACCGCTCAGAACGACGCTGGCGGCTCCCGGCGTCACCGTCTGATGCGCCGTGGCCGAAACGCTCGGAGCAGCTCCTGCGAGGCTCACAGCCCCCGCAGCGGGCGTCACCAGATAACTCTGCCCGTTCAGTACCGCCGGGGCCGACCCGCTCAGTACCACCGCGCCAGCGACAGGCGTCACCCACTGGTTAGCGGTTTTTGCCAGCGCCGGGGCCGAACCCGACACGACCACCGCGCCAGCAGTAGGCGTCACCCACTGGTTAGCGGTTTTTGCCAGCGCCGGGGCCGAACCCGACACGACCACCGCGCCAGCAGTAGGCGTGATCGTGTAGCTCTGACCATTCGTCACCGTCGGGGCATAGCCCGTCAGGACAATGGCCCCGGCTCCAGGTGCCGGCAGGGTCAGCGTCAATA
>Ga0154020_10001165_pt1 | contig 32457 bp, 31 predicted proteins | sample Klosneuvirus_201_FD_109709 | JGI IMG/M metagenome (GOLD analysis project Ga0154020, IMG submission 109709) | Active sludge microbial communities from wastewater, Klosterneuburg, Austria - Klosneuvirus_20160825_MG | ecosystem: Engineered > WWTP > Aerobic digester > Activated sludge | place...
AGGATTTATAGGTTCGCACGTGGTGCGCCTTTTTGTGAACTCATACCCCAATTACACCATACACAATTTAGATAAACTGACCTACGCCGGAAACCTGGCGAATTTGACCGACATTGAAAAAAGCCCCAATTACAAATTCATCAAAGGGGATATTGTGGATGCCGCATTCATCAATTCTCTATTCGAAAAGGAACAATACACCGCCGTGATTCACCTTGCAGCCGAAAGTCATGTGGATCGCAGTATTACCAACCCCCTCGAGTTTGTAATGACCAATGTGATTGGCACCGTGAACCTGTTGAATGCCGCCAAAAGTCTTTACAACAAAGGCAATGGCCCCTTTAAACGGTTTTACCATGTGAGTACAGATGAAGTTTACGGCGCGCTAGGGGAAACCGGTATGTTTACTGAAACCACCGCCTACGACCCGCACAGCCCCTACTCGGCTTCCAAAGCCAGCAGCGACCATTTTGTACGCGCTTACCACGATACTTACGGATTGCCTGCGGTCATCTCCAATTGCAGCAACAATTACGGACCGAATCACTTTCCTGAAAAACTCATTCCACTTTGCATCAACAACATCCTCAACAACAAACCCCTGCCCATTTACGGCAAAGGCGAAAACGTGCGCGATTGGTTGTATGTAATTGACCATGCACGAGCCATTGATATTATTTTTCACAAAGCCAAAGAAGGAAGTACTTACAACATTGGGGGGCACAACGAATGGACAAACATCAACGTCATCCGTTTGCTTTGTCAGATCCTCGACAAAAAACTAAACCGCCCTGCCGGCACCAACGAAAAACTCATCACGTTTGTAACCGACCGCGCCGGACACGACCTGCGTTATGCGATTGATGCTTCCAAATTAAAACAAGACCTGGGCTGGGTGCCATCGGTAACCTTTGAACAAGGTCTGGATGCTACAGTAGATTGGTACCTCAACAATTCGGAGTGGCTAAACAACGTCACTTCCGGAAACTACACGCATTATTACGAAGAGCAATACGCTAAACGGTAAACCGGATTTAAACCACTAAGGCACTTAGGCCACTAAGGTGCACTTAGCTGATTTCCTTAGTGTTTCTGTGTGTTCTTAGTGTCTTTGTGGTGTAAAGCTTCTACTTTCTACCAGGCCTTTGAATTTTAACCCTCGTCCTTCATCACCAATTGGCAGGTATTGCGGCTGCGCTGCTCGATAAGAATAATTTTGTTTTGCGAGAGTTTGTTCACGATGTCTTGATCGTAATTTCGGATGGTCATCAATTGCACATTGGAGTTATAAAGTACCCTGAAATGGTCCTGCAAATCGCCTAGGAGGGATTGGATCTTGTGTTGATCATCATCCACACACACCGAAAAACTGATGGCTGAGTTCTGCATCATGTTTACCCTTACCCCATGTTTTGAAAACAGATTAAAGATCTCACTCAAATTATCCTCCGCTATAAAGCTAAAATCCTTGGCTTGAATGGAAAGCAGAATCTGGCCTGCCTTAAAAATGTAGCTGGCCATCTGAAACCGCTTATCTCCTTCATGAATAATGGTTCCGGGCGCGTTTGGCTCAATGAACGACTTTACAATAAGCGGAATGCCTTTGTTTTGAAGGGGTTTAATGGTTTTAGGATGTATGACCGAAGCCCCATAATACGTGAGCTCAATGGCATCGTGGTAACCTAATTCATCAATTTTTTTGGTGTTTTTGAAATACTTTGGGTCGGCATTCAATACCCCGGCCACATCTTTCCATATCACCACTTGTCTGGAATTTGTAAAATAAGCCAGCAGGGCCGCGGTGTAATCGCTGCCTTCGCGACCCAGAGTAGTTGTAAAGTTTTCGGACGTTCCTCCGATAAAGCCCTGGGTAACCACGATTGGATGTGTTTTTAAAACGGGTAAAAACTCCTTTGTTACAAGCGCCTCGCTGAGCGCATAATCCACTTTCCCTTCCCGATAGGTATTATCGGTTTGAATCAGGCCCCGGGCATCCATCCATTTGTTGTGTAAGCCAGAACTTTCAAGATAAGCTGAAATGATCTTGGTGGACAAGATTTCTCCTTGCGACACTATCTGGTCGTAATGGTGATCGTAGCTGTAGGCCGGCTCCTCTTCCAGAGCCCACTGCATCTCCACAAACACGTTATTCAATTCAGCGTAAACGGCGGCTGCAACATTTGGAAACAGCTCCTCAGCAATATTTAAATGAAAGGATTTTACCGATTCAAAAATGGTTTGTACATCTCCTTCCTTGTAAAAATAGGCCTTCACCAATTCTTCCAGGGTGTTGGTGATCTTGCCCATGGCCGAAACCACGACTACGGTGGGCTCTTTAACCTGGGATTTAAGTATGGACACCACGTTGCGAACCGCTTCGCTGTCTTTTACAGAAGCCCCGCCAAATTTGAATACCTGCATAATTGAGGGCTGAAGTTATAAAACAAAAAACCATCCGCAAGGGGATGGTTTCTGTAAGTTAAACTTGATTTAATATTATGGATTGGAAGGAGCCGGCTGTGCAGGAGCCGGAGCTTGCTGCTGGGCCGGTGCCTGTTGTGCAGGAGCTGAAATGGCGCTTTGTGCGCGTTTTTTGGCCACTGAACCGGCGTCTTCTTCCGAAGTAATGATGCTTCCCTTAGGGGTCATTAAAACGCTTAATAAAATAAGGGTAATGGCCAATCCCCAGGTGGCTTTTTCAATGAACTCAGTACCGCGTTTAACACCCATGATTTGGGTAGCGGCACCAAATTGGCTTTGGATCCCGCCGCCTTTGGAGTTTTGAATAAGAATAACGAGTGTAAGCAGGATACAAACGAGAATGGTTAAAACAGAGAAAATCATGGAATTGTACTATTATTGGTTTTGTTTAAGTTTTTGAATCAGGGATGCAAAGTAAGCACTTTTTTGGGGATATTTCAAACTTAATATTTCATAAGAGCGTATGGCTTTGGAAATATTACCCTGCATGGCATAAATTTTAGCCAAAGTTTCGGTTACCAGGTGTTCGTTTTCCAATAAACTCTCTTTGGCCTTGCGTTCAGGGGTGAAAAATTTCTGGTCCTCTTTGGGACGAATAACCCCCGGACTGCTCTCAATAATCTTATCAATCAGGGCCTTTTGTTTGTTGCGTTTGGCTTTTTGTGCTTCCTCGGTTTGAATTTGGGGTTGAGGTTGAGCCCCAACAGGTACTGGAGGAGCTTGATGCTCGGCTGTTTCTTGCTTTTTCGCTTTCTTTCTAATACTTGGCTGTGCCTTTTCAAGAGGTTTTTTGAGTTGTTCAAGCCAATCGCTGAAACTGCCGTGTTCGGCCGGTTCGTTAATTGGTTCGGGTTCCTGTGCGGGTTCCTTGGCCCTATCATCCTCAACAGAGATAATCTCTTTGTCAACTACAGCAACCGTAACTTGTTTCTGTATTTCCTTTTCCAGAAAGTCCTCCGGCAAGTTTTCATTCAGGGAGGATGGAAGTCCTTTTTCGGCCTTTGTTGCCCTTTGTTCCTGAATTTCAGCATTGGCATTGATGATGCGCAATTCTTCCTGGGTGCTGTAGTCCGTTGGTTTTGATTTTGCTTCAACGGTGGTTTTGGGTTCCTGTGCTTCCGTTGTGGTCAGCTGCATTTCCTTTTCCACGCCCTTGATCAGATCATATAGATGACTGCGGTTGCTGGCAGCAATAGCCGTCCGTTTTAATTGGTGCTGGTAAACCCCGGCGTCCCATTTGCGGGCAGCCATACACAACAACAGTTGAGCCGGTTGAAAATAGGGAAAATCATTTGTGAGGCGTTCCAAACGCGGCACATCCTCTTGTTTAAGAGAAGCTGGGTTTTTTATCAGTGAAAGTAGTTCCCCGGCCTGCATGTTCACCAGTTATTAAAGGCTTTATAAAAAACGTCTTCGGTTATTTGTCGGTAAATTTCCTCTACCAATCGCGGCTCCTCTGTGGCAACATTTAGTTTGCTATCAAAGTCGGCAAAGCGGGTGAAGTTTTGCTCAAAACATTTAGCGGCCTCAAACTTATTGGTGTACTTCACGCTTACTGTTATGGTCATGCGGTTTTGTGCTGCCTGGTCGTTGCTTTGAACCGCAATTGGGGCCACATTATAATCAGCAATGTAACCTTCAAATTGCAAATCGCCTTTTTGGCGCACCAAACTCAATGGAGTTTGCTGAGAAACCACATCGCGCAGTTTTTCAGTAAAACGCTGTGATAAACTGGGTGCCCCTAAACTGGTGTTATTGGTAAAAAAAGCCACGCTGATTGTTTTCGCTTCAGGTGGAATTGTCGCCCCACTTAGGGAAACAGAAGCCTTACAGGCCAAGAGAAATCCAATTGGTATTAAAAGGAGAAAAAAAGCACGCAGCATTTTCATGAACTAATCTTCTATAGCGTATTCGTTAATTTTTCGGTACAGGGTTCTTTCGCTTATGCCCAATTCCTTGGCAGCGCTTTTGCGTTTGCCTTTGTATTTACGCAATGCCTTTTTGATCATGTCAATTTCTTTGTCCTGAAGCGAAAGCGTTTCTTCCACTTCAATTACCTGAGACGAATTGCCCATGGGTTGTAGTTTTCCCGGCTGAACGCTCAAGGTAGAAGCTGGTGTATGGGTGTGGCTTTCCTGAAAAATGCGATTGAATACCGGTTCGCCCTCTGCGTTGATAACTGTACTTTTTCCACTTACAGCAGAAGCCAAATCATACACCATCTTTTTAAGTTCGTTTATTTCGCCTCTGTAATCCCTAAGCACTTTAAAGATAATTTCCCTATCACTGCTTTCAAAAACCGGTCCACTTCCAAAGCCTTCGCTTTTCATTACAGATGGGACGTTGCTGGAGTTATACTGAGGAAGGTACTTTAACATGGTGTCTTCGCTGATCTCCCTGTTTTTTTCGATAATGGATATTTGTTCGGCTATATTCTTTAATTGGCGTACGTTGCCTGGCCAGTAATAATTCACCAACACCTGTTCGGCCTCAGAACTCAGTCGAATCACAGGCATGCGGTATTTGGCCGCAAAATCGCTGGCAAATTTCCTGAACAAAAGATGAATGTCTTCCTTGCGTTCACGAAGCGGTGGAAGATAAACAGGTACTGTGTTTAAACGGTAATAGAGATCGGCTCTGAATTTTTCGCGCTCCAAGGCCTGATAAAAGTTTATGTTAGTGGCAGCAACTACACGCACGTCTGTTTTTTGAACTTTGCTGCTTCCCACTTTCATGTACTCCCCGCTTTCCAAAACACGCAGCAAACGGGCCTGTGTGGCCAAGGGCAATTCCCCTACTTCATCTAAAAAAATCGTACCCCCATTGGCTACTTCAAAATAGCCCTTACGGGTTTCGGTGGCTCCGGTAAAAGCGCCTTTTTCGTGTCCAAACAACTCACTATCGATAGTGCCCTCGGGAATGGCTCCGCAATTTACTGCAATGTATGGACCATGTTTGCGTGCACTGTGTTGATGAATAATCTGAGGGAAAATTTCTTTTCCCGTACCACTTTCACCATTAATTACCACATTCAAATCGGTAGGAGCCACCTGGCGGGCAATGTCCACAGCCCTTTCAAGCATGGCATTGTTTCCTATAATGCCGTATTTCTGTTTTATATCCTGAATGTTCATTCTCTAATTCCTCTTAAGCAACCACGTCTCCAATTAAAGTACTCGGCGTGCAACGGGTGGCCAATACGTTTACATAATCACCGGGTTTATGTTGATCTTTTGGAAACACAACTACAAAGTTCTGCGAATTGCGACCCATGAGCATCTCATTTGATTTTTTGGAAACTCCTTCAACCAGCACTTCGTGAATTTTTCCAAGCCCTTCTGCGGTTCGGAGCGTGCTGTGTTTTCTTTGCAGGTCAACAATCTCACTAAGGCGACGCTTTTTTACCTCTTCAGGCACATCGTCTTTGTATTTCCGTTCGGCTAATGTTTTTGGTCTTTCGCTGTATGAGAACATGTAAGCAAAATCGTATTTCACGGTTTCCATCAAGCTAAGTGTTTCCTGATGTTCTTCTTCGGTTTCGCTGCAAAACCCTGTGATCACATCCGTGCTGATGCCGCATCCTGGGATTATCCTCTGAATAGCTTCCATACGATTGAGGTACCACTCGCGGGTGTAACCCCGATTCATCATGTCCAAAAGTCGGCTGCTTCCGCTTTGTACAGGAAGGTGAACGTACTTACAAATGTTGTGGTGTTTGGCCATAGTCTCCAACACCTCATCGGTCATGTCCTTTGGATGAGAGGTTGAAAAACGCACACGCAACAATGGATTCACCAAGGCTACTTTTTCAAGCAGTTGAGCAAAATTCACCGAGTTTGCTTTTTGTTCTTCAGTCAACACTTCCTTTTTTAATCCTCCTCCGGCCCACAAATAACTGTCCACATTTTGACCCAACAGGGTGACCTCGCGGAATCCTTTGCTGAACAATTCCCGCGCTTCTGCCAGTATACTTTCCGGATCACGGCTACGTTCTCTTCCTCTTGTAAAGGGAACCACGCAAAAACTACACATGTTGTCACAACCTCTGGTAATGCTAATGTAAGCTGATACGCCATTGCTGTCCAGCCTTACCGGACTCAGGTCGGCATAGGTTTCTTCCTTGCTTAGAATAACATTGATGGCTTTATGACCATCCTCTGCCTCGGTTATCAAATTGGGTAAGTCTCTGTAAGAGTCAGGCCCTACAACAATATCCACCAGTTTTTCTTCTTCAATCAATTGGGATTTGAGGCGTTCGGCCATACAACCAAGCACGCCCACCAAAGCCCCGGCATTTTTTTGTTTTACGCGCTTAAAATCGTTCAGTCGGTTTCTAACCCTGGATTCCGCATTTTCACGTATGGCGCAGGTATTTAAAAAGATAAGGTCTGCTTCTTCAAAATCCTTGGTTAGGGAATACCCTTCTTTCATTAAAATGGAGGCCACAATTTCGCTGTCGCTGAAATTCATCTGGCAACCATAACTTTCTAAAAACAGCTTTTTGCCGTTCTTCAATTCACTTTCTAAAAACAAGGCCTCACCCTGTTTACTTTCATCAATGGTTTTTTCCTTTACGCTCATTTGGAATGGCGAAGTTAATGATTATGTGACAATTTGACATACTTTTAACATATTTAAATAGCTAAAGAGGGCATTTTAATAAGTCATGGAGCAAATCACTTGCATTTTGTATCATTATTTTTTTTCCTTTGCGAAATTTTAAAGACGTTGTTTCAAATTTTAGATTTTAAGGGTCCTATATAATAAAGTATGAGTAAAAATTTAGTGATTGTTGAGTCACCGGCCAAGGCCAAAACCATAGAGGGGTTTTTGGGGAAGGATTATACAGTAAAATCAAGCTTTGGACATGTACGCGACCTTGTGAAAAAAGGGGCCGGCATTGATGTGGACCGCAATTTTACTCCAACCTACGAAGTTCAGTCCGATAAAATGAGGGTAATTGAAGAACTTAGAAAACTTAGTCAGAAAGCTGATATGGTTTGGCTGGCTTCCGATGAGGACCGCGAGGGAGAAGCCATCAGCTGGCATTTGTATGAGACCCTGGGACTTCAAAAGAACAAAACCAAACGTATTGTTTTTCATGAGATCACAAAAGAAGCCATTCAAACGGCTATCAGTAATCCCCGTGAGATCGATATCAATTTGGTGAATGCCCAACAAGCGCGAAGAATTCTCGATCGTTTAGTGGGTTTTGAATTGTCACCCATCTTATGGAGAAAAGTGCGTCCGAGTTTATCGGCGGGACGAGTACAATCGGTAGCCGTGCGATTGATCGTTGAACGCGAAAGGGAGATTCAGAATTTTAATGCCACTTCTGCTTACAAAGTTTCAGCACTGTTTATGGTGGAGGGAAAAACCCCATTAAAAGCAGAACTGGACCAGCGTTTTAAAACTGAAGAAGAGGCAAATGCCTTTTTGGAAAAATGCAAGGGTGCAATCTATAACATCGCCAGCCTCGAAACCAAACCTTCGAAACGCAGCCCGAGTGCTCCTTTCACAACCTCTACCCTTCAGCAGGAAGCCTCTAGAAAATTAGGCTTCAGTGTTTCACAAACCATGCTGATTGCCCAAAAATTATATGAAGCCGGTAAGATCACCTACATGCGTACCGATTCGGTGACCTTATCTGAAAACGCTTTGGGTCAAACCAAAGAGGCCATTGTAAAAAATTACGGTCCCCAATATCACCAACCCCGTCAATTTAAAACCAAAAGCAAAAGTGCGCAGGAAGCCCACGAGGCCATACGCCCTACTTATATTAAAAACCAGAACATTGAAGGTGAACGTAACGAGATGCGTTTGTACGAACTCATCTGGAAACGTACCGTAGCCAGCCAAATGGCCGATGCTGAACTCGAAAAAACCACAGCAAAAATTGGCATGAGCACACAACCTGCTCAATTTATAGCACAAGGTGAGGTACTGAAATTTGACGGTTTCCTGAAAGTTTACATTGAAGGAAAAGATGATGAGGACGATGAGGAAAATTCTTCAATTTTGCCCCCACTTAAAGAAGGGCAAGGACTTGACATGAAAGAGATAAGTGCCGTTCAGCGATTCACCCATCATCCGCCAAGGTACACTGAGGCGAGCCTGGTTAAAAAACTCGAAGAATTGGGCATTGGCCGTCCGAGTACTTATGCTCCAACAATCAGTACAGTTCAAAAAAGAAATTACGTTGAAAAAACTGACCGTGAAGGTCAGGCGCGCAATTACACGGTTCTGAATTTTAATGGTTCTACCATACACAAAGAAATCAGAACTGAAAATACGGGTGCCGAAAAATCCAAACTTTTTCCTACTGATATTGGTATGGTGGTGAATGATTTTTTAATCCAATACTTTCCTGAGATTATGGATTTTAATTTCACAGCTCGCGTAGAAGAGGAGTTTGATGAAATTGCAGAAGGCAAAATGCGCTGGACCGATATGCTTAAGGAATTTTATCAACCTTTTCACAAAGATGTTGAGAATACTATCGACAACAGTGAACGAGCCAGTGGAGAGAGGGCCTTGGGTGTAGATCCGGTAAGTGGAAAAAATGTAATCGTTAGAATTGGTCGTTTTGGTCCTTTGGCTCAGATTGGTGAAAACGATGATGAGACGGGTGAAAAAGCCCGATTTGCCAGTTTAAGAAAAGAACAAAGCATTGAAACCATCAGTTTACAGGACGCCCTTGATTTGTTCAAACTTCCGATGAGTGTTGGCGATTACAAAGGCAAAGACGTAACTGTTGCTGTTGGACGGTTTGGTCCATACATAAAATACGACGAACAATTTATTTCTATACCCCGCAGTGAAGATCCAATGAAGGTAGATTTGGACCGTGCTATTGAGCTCATTCGCGAAAAAGAACTGGCCGACGCGCCGATTGTCACGTACCAAGGCAAACCGGTTACCAAAGGCAAAGGACGTTTTGGGCCTTATATTAAATTCAACAATTTATTTATTAATGTGCCAAGAGCCTATGATTTTGAAAACCTTTCCCAAAGCGATATTAATGAACTGATTGGTAAAAAGCTGGAGAAAGAGGCCAACCGTTTTATTCAACAATGGCCTGAAGAAAAAATATCCATTGAAAATGGGCGTTGGGGTCCTTTCATTCGTTTGGGTAAGGACATGCTGAAACTGGGACGTAAAGCCGGCGGAGAAAAATTTGAAGCCGAGGATCTTAAAGACTTAAGTCTGGAGGAAGTGAAAAAAATGATTGTGGAGCAAAACCCTACGGCCTTTGATAAAAAAGGAAAAAAAGGCGCCAAATCCGCATCGACCAAAGCTCCGGCAAAGGCTGCCGCTAAAAAATTTCCGGTAAAAAAGGCTGGATTTAAAAAAGCGGCTGTGAAAAAGGTAGCAGCCAAAAAAGCTGCCCCTGCAAAAAAGAAAACTGCTAAAAAGTCGATTAAGAGAAAATAGGAAACGAAACCCTTTTTGAATAAATGGCAAAGGCTGGTGTTCTCACCAGCCATAAAAGTTGTTACACCATTTTATAGTACACCACTTTTTTGGTTTCAAAAAACGCTTCTTTAAAGTAATCCTTCAACTCGTAGAATTTGGCTTTCTCATAAAACCGCCCGAATTCTTCTTTCAAATCTCCACCTTTCAGGTATAAAATGCCATTGGGCAGGGCATTAAATTGTTCTCCAATGAATTTATTTCTTACCCAATTGTAGAAAACAGGAAACTCCGTAACCGCCCTGCTCACCACAAAATGAAACTTCTCTTTTACATCCTCGGCTCTAAGGTGATACGCCTTCAGGTTTTTTAGTCCGATGGCAGAAGCCACCTCGTTCACCACTTTGATTTTTTTTCCGATGCTGTCCACCAAAACAAATTCACAGTCAGGAAACAGTATGGCCAATGGAATACCGGGAAAACCACCACCGGTTCCAACATCCAGAATTCTTGTTGCTGGTTTAAAGCTCAGCACTTTAGCGATTCCCAGGGAATGCAAAACGTGGCGTTCTTCCAATGCCTCAATGTCTTTTCTTGAAATCACATTGATTTGAGCGTTCCAATATGTATATAATTCAGGGAGTTGAGCAAACTGTTTGAGTTGCTCTGAATTTAACTCAGGAAAATAGGTTTGGATAAGCCCCGGCATGCTTACAATTTCTCTTGTCGGTTCTTCAGGGCATTGTACAGAAGATCTCTGGCCCTGAATAATTGAGCTTTGATGGTGCCAATGGGTAAATTGAGTTGATTTGAAATTTCCTCATGGCTCATTTCCTGGAAATAAAACAACTCTATCATTTCTTTGTACTTGGGTTTGAGGTTATCTACCAGCAAACGAATGGCATCAATTTTTTGTTTTTTGATAAAACTTTCTTCAGGATCGAGACCACTGGCTTTAATGTTTACTGAATAATCAAAATTTTCCCCATCTTCATTTTTGCTTTCAATGGGCACAGTGTATTTTATTTTTTTACGACGGATAAAATCAATCGCATTATTACTGGCGATCTTGAACAACCATGTGCTAAACGCAAAATCAGGACTATACTGCTCGAGTTTTTTAAAGGCGCGACCAAAGGCCTCAATGGTTAAATCCTCGGCGTCATCCTTGTTGCTGCACATTTTAAGCATCATAAAATACACGCTTTCTTTATAGCGGTGTAACAATTCTGCGTAAGCCTTTTGATCGCCTTCATCAAGCGCAGCCCTTACGAGTTTATAATCGTAAACGGCCTTCGTGGTCAGTTTTTGTTCTTTATTTTCTAATTCGTCCACTGCTTTGATCTAAAGCTAAATTTTGATAAGTGAAAGATAGGATAAATCACCAAGAGCACCAACTCGTAGAAGAAGCTACCCATCAAGAGGTCGCGTTCCTGTAGTATTTTTGATGCTTTGTACAAGGTGAGCCACTGCAAACTCATCTTTAATAAAAGTAAGATGGGCACCAATAAAAGGGTTTCTATCGAAAAAAAGAGAGCGAAAAGTGAGCAATAAAAATAAATTTGTGAAAAATACATAAAGGCCAGGCGCGATTTGGTCATTGCGCTATACAAAGGGGCTGTGGTGAGGTGGCGGGCCTTTTGTAACCTCCAGTCTCTGAAATTGTTTTTTGGTTTTGAATAAGTAATGGCGCCATTGGCCACACAAATATTCACATTGTGTTCATTTGCTGCCTGATTTACAAACAGATCATCATCACCGGAGGTAATGTGATAGTGGTTAGAGAATCCCTTCTGTTTGAAAAACAAGTCCTTATTGTAGGCCAGGTTACGGCCAACTCCCATATAGGCCTTTTGTTTGATGGCGGAGGAAAGGTACTGCACCGCTATCATAAACGTATCAAACCGGATGAGTTTGTTGAGGAAACCGTTTTGTTTACTGTAAGCCCCATAGCCCAGTACAATTTCTTTCTCACCTGAAAACCCTCTTACCATTTCTTTCAGCCATTGGTTGGATGACGGATAACAATCTGCATCGGTAAGCACAAGGCGTTTGTGTTTTGCAGCTTTAATGCCCACCAGCATCGCAAACTTTTTACCGTGTTTGTAATAGGGATCTTCCTTGATATTGGCCTTTTTGAGGTTGCTGAATTGTTTCACAAATTCATCGATCACGTTTTCTGTATTGTCCCAGCTGCAATCATTCACAACCACAACCTCGTATTCAGGGTAGTCCTGACTTAAGATTCGTGGAAGGTATTCGCGAAGGTTATCGTCCTCATTTTTAGCACAGATGATGACCGTCACCGGCTCAAAGACCTCAGCTGTTTCCAAATGTGTTTTTTCGAGCCGGGAAAGCGGAAGGTAGTTCAGCAAATAATTGATGAGTATTAAAACAAAACCGGTGGAGGCTAGTATAGTGAGCCACTCTGGTAAACCAAGGTGGTTAAAGTCAGGAAACAGCATACTTGCAAAGTTATGTGGGGGCACAAAGGGCAAATCGGATATATTTGTATTTATTAAACAAAATAATTAACAATGAAGCAGTTGCCTGAAGCGGTTATTTTTGATATGGATGGGGTGTTGGTAAACAGTGAGCCACTTTGGAGAAAAGCCATGATTAAGGGCTTTTCTGAAGCCGGCATCCTGCTCACAGAGGAGGACTGTTTAAAAACCCAGGGCACCAGGTTTAAAGAGGTGGTAGAGTATTGGAAAAACACACATCAGGTTAGCACAAGTGCTGAAGAAATTGAATCCAGGGTAATGGTTTTGCTCTTAAACCTTATCCGTTCGGAGGGCAAACCCATGCCTTATATTCCTGAAACGCTCGACTTATGTAAAAAAAGCCGGCTAAAAATAGGACTTGCCACTTCCTCCGACACTAGTTTAATGAGCACAGTAGTAGATGCCCTTCACATCAGAAACTACTTCGACGCCATGGTTTCGGCAGAATTTATGAATTACGGTAAACCACATCCTGAAGTGTTTTTGACCTGCGCCAAAACCCTGGGCATAGCCCCAAGAAAATGCCTGGTGATTGAAGATTCAGTTAACGGTGTAGTGGCAGCTAAAGCCGCCCAAATGCAGGTTATTGCTGTGCCCGACCCCGACCATAAACAGCAGAGGCAATTTGCACTTGCGGATTATCAGGTCGAAACATTTAAAGAGGCCTATAAAATCATCCAATCTTTGCTGCCATAAAATGTTATTTGAAAAACCAGATTTTAAATAATCTTACCTTTGGAGCCTTTGAAATTCGAATTAGAACATACCGATCCTCAAACCGCCGCCAGAGCCGGCAAAATCCAAACCGATCACGGCAGCATTGAAACTCCGATCTTTATGCCTGTTGGTACAGCCGGAACTGTAAAAGCTGTTCACCAAAGAGAACTGAAGGAGGACATTCAAGCACAGATTATACTCGGCAATACGTATCATTTGTACCTCAGACCAGGACTTAATGTGATAGAACAAGCCGGAGGCTTACACAAATTTATCTCTTGGGATGGCCCTATACTCACTGATAGCGGAGGATACCAGATCTTTTCACTGGCAGCACAGCGTAAACTTAAGGAAGAAGGCGCCACCTTTAAAAGCCATATCGACGGCAGCAGTCATTTTTTTTCACCTGAAGGTGTAATGGACATTCAACGCACTATTGGTGCTGATTTTATCATGGCCTTTGATGAATGTACACCATATCCCTGCGATAAACCTTACGCTAAAAAATCACTTGAACTCACACACAAATGGCTCGACCGCTGTATTAAACAATTTAATGAAACTCAACCAAAATACGGATACCGGCAGGAGCTATTGCCCATTGTGCAAGGCAGCGTTTATCCTGATCTCAGAATAGCATCGGCTGAATACATTGCTGGAAAAAATTGTTTTGCAAATGCCATCGGTGGTTTAAGTGTTGGAGAGCCAGCCGAAGACATGTATGCCATGACCGAATTGGTGTGTGGCATATTACCTAAGGAAAAACCCCGCTACCTTATGGGTGTAGGTACTCCGGCCAACATTTTAGAATGCATTGCGCTAGGCATAGATATGTTTGATTGTGTGATGCCTACACGGAACGCGAGGCATGGTTTATTGTTTACAAAGAATGGCATCATTAACATCCGCAACGAAAAATGGAAAAACGATTTTTCCCCTTTGGATGATAGCGGAGACACCTTTGTTGACAGTACCTACACTAAAGCCTACTTAAGACATTTGGTAGTTTGTAATGAATTACTGGCAGCACAGATTGCCTCGGTACATAATTTAGGCTTTTACCTATGGCTGGTTAAAGAAGCGAGAGAAAAAATAAAAGAAGGTGAGTTTTTCTCCTGGAAGAACAAAATGGTTAAACAAGTTACTCAACGACTCTAATGCGCCTGCTGAACATACTTGACAGATATATACTCAAGCGCTTTCTGAGCACATTCTTCTTTTCCATCATGCTCATCCTGATGATATTTATTGTTTTTGACATCAAGGATAAAATACAAACCCTAAGCCGTGATGAAATTCCACTCAATGAAGTTGTATTCGATTATTACCTGATGTTTATACCCTACTACGGTAATTATTTTAGTCCGCTGTTTACATTTATTGCCGTTATTTTTTTCACCTCCAAACTGGCCCAGCAAACCGAATTTATCGCTATACTCTGCAGCGGCACCAGCTTTAACCGCATCATGCGCCCATACATCATTGGGGCTTTGATTCTTTCCTTATCCTCGCTGGCACTCAATCATTTTATACTTCCAAAAGCATTCAGGGTAAAAATTGCCTTTGAAGACAAATATTTTAACAGCACCTATAATTTTGATGAAATCAACATTCATCGAAAGATCGGCGAACACAGGATGTTGTATTTTGAAAGTTACGATAACAAACTAAACACCGCCTTTAAAGTTAGTTTGGAAGATGTAATCGATAACAAACAGGTGTATTTCCTGAAAGCTGATAACATGAAATGGGACAGTTTAAAACAGGAATGGAATTTTCATAATGTTGAAGAAAGAACCTTAATGGTGCAGGATAGGCTGGACACCCTGAGGTATGAAAAACCAATTTACCAACAAAAGATCAAATTCACTGCAGACAAATCCATGAAGATTGAATTTAGTCCGGGCGACATGTGGCGGTACGAAAGCAAAATCGAAACCATGACTTATTTTGAATTGAAAGATTACATAAACAAAGAACGCGCCAAGGGTTCCAATCTCATTCCCTTCTTTGAGGTAGAACAGTACAAACGCAGTTCTTTTCCCTTTGCCACGTTTATCCTCACCATCATTGGGTTTTGTGTCTCTTCCCGTAAAGTGCGCGGAGGTGTTGGCTTTCAGATTGCACTCGGGCTATTACTCAGTTGCATCTACATTATGCTAATGTATGTGTTTACCACTATTGCCACTACCGGTTTCGCTCATCCCCTGCTTGCGGTTTGGACGCCCAATATACTTTTTTCAATAGTTGCAGCCTTTTACTATAAAACGGCTCAAAAATAATTTTACCGTCGGGTATCAGGACCATTCTTTACCAATCGATAGTAAAGATCTAATTCCAGGGTAGGCAATTCAATTTTCCGAATCACTGCCCTTTCACTTGTTGGCACCTCGTTTTTATATACTACTACAAAACCTTCGTGTTTTGGATCAGCACTCAGGCTTATCTTTTTTTGCATGTACATATAGGAATGCAGATTAAAATAATTCCACACATTTGGAGTAATGCCCAATATACTGCCTGTTTTAAGCAATGGCGTTATCAACTCAAGATCATGGGCCAGTTCTTTTTCGCGTTTGTAGCTGTTTATATTCAGCACGGAATAAACAACTGAGGACATAAAAATAAGCGGGACCAAAACCTTAACCCAGTTCTGTTTGGAAAGCAAAGTCATGCCTTCAAAAAAGCAGAGCCAGTGCGAGCGAAAGGCGTGACATAGAAAGACAACCAAACAGAAATAGGCCGGCACCAGATAAAAGCCCCGTTGTACCAAACTTAAGGTGTATGGTACACTTCCTGCTAAAAATGTCAGAAAAAGAGCCAGGCTGAATCTGTCTTTCATTGGCTCAACAATACCCTGCTTTACAGAAAAATTCTTTTTTACGAGAAGGTAAGTGCTAAGAGATAAAAACACCAACCAAACCCCGATGGTTTCCATAACCAACTGAATCAAAATCTGATAGTGTTTATCGGTGGTAGCTCCAACATTATTCATTGTTAAAACCAAACGGGCCTGATAATAGCAGGCGTACCAGTTTTTAGCCGGTTCATAAACAAACACCAACAATACAATGATGAGAAGCAGGAATAACGAAGTAAAAAAAGCAAACCACAGGACTTTTTCTTCCCTCAAATGAAATACGGCATAAGACAGGGGGAGTATTACAATAAAGCAGGATTGAAACCCTTTGGTAAGGAATAATGCAAGCACTATTATGCCAAACCATACCATATACATGAACTTTTTGTTTGTCAAAAAACCCAGATACAGGTCAATGGCTACTGCCAGCAACATCAACACCATTGTTTCTATCACCTGATTGGAAAAACTCCAGCTAACTGCCTGTATTGTTAACAGTAAAAATAGATTTAGCAGAAAAAATGGAAGAGCAGGCGTAAATAACTTCAGGCAGATTCTATACAGAAAGAAAATAAACACACACAATTGCAAAAAAGTAAATACTCTGTCCACCAAAAAATGAGAACCAAACAAAGCATAAAAATTTCCGAGTGCGTAAATGTAAAATGGAGGCTGCTCACAGAAAAACGTCATGCTTGTATTGGTGTATTTCATTGACCAAAAACTACCTTCGCCAATTGCATAATTAAACGCAACCGTTTTGTATAACATGGCATCAATAAATGATCCTTTCTGAAACAAAGGACCAACAATAAGAACAAGGACAGCTGATGCCAAAAACAAACCAGCCAGAACTACCGGGGAAGTAAAACGTGTGACGAAGGCGTGTTTTATGGGATTAGTCATGTAGTGCCAATCCGTAAAAATAACCTTTTCAATTTTGCAGAACTATTTTTTTATAGCACCTGCCTTTTTCTGTAACACATTCAAGAAGATAAATGCCAGGGCTTAGATCAGGCAAATGCAGCCCGTTTTGAGTATGCCTTAAGGATATTGAGTTGCCAATTGGTTGTATGAGATTTACCTGATAAATAGTTACATCCGACTGAATGTAGAGCAAGTCAGTTGACAGAAGTGGATTCGGAAACACCCTGATTTGATGGCTCACCATTTGCTCTTTAAGCATCTGATGTGTGTTTTGATATATTACACCAATGGCATCGAGGTCAAATCCACCGGAAGGAAATGGACTTGGCCAGGGGTCGTTGATTTTGTTATTGTACGAATCGCGCGTGGCATACTGGTGGTTGAGGGAACCAACCACATCCCTAACTCTAACATGGGTCACCGATTGAACATCAAGGTTGGTATTTCCCTGCAATTCCTGCAAATCGAATGGCGTTCCAAATCCTCCCCGGTATTTGCCTGCCAGGTTATTCAGCTTGCCGGCGTTCAAGGAGTCGAAACTTCCTTTTTGGATCAGCGTGTCGGTTAGTGAGTGAGAAGGAAAAGCAAAAAAATCTATGCCATTACTGCTTACTTCCACACTAGCCAGCTCCAGAAAATAATCATCAAAGCCATTTTCAAAAACAGCAAAGTCAAACCCGGGTCCATTACCGATTGGAAAAGGAAATGTGCAGGTGGCCCAACCTCCGTCACCTAAACTCAGCACACCATTTGTTCCAGCCTTACCAAGCGCCATACTACTATCTCCCACCGAAGCATGACCGAGAGCCTGATTGGAAATATCCATGTATCCCCTCACAACTTTACATCCATTGGCCCAATTGATAAACACTGAACTGTCTTTATAGATTGCCGTTGACCCCAATTGTCCTGCCGCCGGGGGATAGGTTTGAGCACCAGCTGCGCTTTTGATTAGCAAAATGCAGAATAAATAGATTTTACTCATTTTTAAGTCGTCTTAATTCAAAGCACTCACCCACTCCCGGAAGCCAAAGGAAAATCTCAAAGCCACCACTGAACCTCTTCCCGGGTTTAGGTTTACATCTCTGGCAGGTCTCCTGGCTTTCCTCTTTCGTTCGCCTTCCCGTGTTTAACAGTGGCGCTGTTGAACGAAAGTATGAGGAATTACAGTTGCGGGAACAGCAATGGATTTACACCATTTTCCCTTTTCATCTTTTCAGAACCAAAGTGCTCGACAAATATACTGTAATTCTGATTTGAATTGAGGTAAATGACTTAACTTAGCCAACATGAAAGGCCGCCTGTTTTTTACAAGACTCTTGGTTTTGCTTGTGTTTGTTTTTCTCTGTGATATGGCAGGGGCTCAAACAGTATTTGTTAGCAGCAAGGGAAAAAAATACCATACCGAAGATTGTAAGATACTGGCTTCCGATAAAAAAGCCTTGTCTGTTGAAGATGCCAAGAAGGAAGGATACAAAGCCTGTAGAAAATGTAAAGTGAAACAGATTGAAGCCATTAAACGAAAAGAGGCAGAAGAAAAAAAGAAAAAGGGCAATTCCTGAACCCTAGTTGTTCACCCAACCAATCATAGCCAACACTTCCTCTGCATCCACCGCCTCCCATTTTTTTCGTGTGGCATTCCAAACCATCAAACCCTGCTGATAGCTTTCCTGACCAATTTTCATTTCCCTTACAAAACCAGCGATATTCATGCCGGCCACAAAGTTATGTGAATCGAAGTGGTATTTGCCAATCTCGTTTCCGTATAGTTTAATGGTGTGCCCTACTTTTTGGTCGGGTTTGCAGTTAAAAGAAAATCCATTCACGGGTTTGGTGTAGTCCTGTTCTGAAATGGAGCCCGATTCCATATCAATAAATACATTCTTATTGCCTAGTTTAAACATCACCTGATCTGAATTTAGGCTCTGGATCTCAGCCAGGCCTGATTCCTCGGTAATATCAAGGCTTCCAATGCGCTCGCTTTTTTTAGTATCCACATTTACTTTTATGAACTGAACTTCCGTATTGCCAGCATTAAAATGAGAGAACATAAAATTATCGTTATCAATCCATACCAAGGGGGGATCGGGAATGTAACTATCCTTATCGTTAATTTGTCCGTATCCTGCATCGTTAACCAACTGAACCCGGGGTTTTCCGGAAGGGAAATACAACAATTTGAAAGGTTTGGTGCTTTTATCAAATTCCACATCTCGACCATACCTGGTTTTAAATAAAAGTTCTTTTACCTCAGCATAGGTGTTATTTGAAAAATTGTAAACGGAATAAAACCGCCCCTTAAAAATATCATCCGTGTAAAAGATAGCGCTATCATTGCTACACCTCATTAACCTGGCTTTTCCATCAAACAATATTTTTTTATCCTTCAGATCAATGATGTTGCCAATGCCGGTAATGAGGTACCTGTTTTTGTAGATGACATTGTTGCCTCTATCGAAGCGGATGTAATCCTTGCCTTCCTTTTTTCCCTGAACACTCAGTAGTTCATCTCTTCCTGTGAAACTTCCATTCAAAAAATGATAGGCATAGAGTATCTGTCTGAACTGAGTTTTGGAATTACCATCCACATGTACTACAATCAGGTCCTGTTTCACGTCGTTTTGAAAACAAACAAATGAAAAGGCTGAAACCGCAACAACAGCCAGTGAAAAAAAGAGTGGTAAACCTATACCTCCAGAGGTCTTATTCACAGTATTCATACACCAATACTAACAAATATTACAATTACGGGTAAGCTGCGTAAAGAATATTAGTCCAGGAATAACAAAAATTGTTTGTTGGAATTGTAGCAGAAATATCCTGAACACCATACCAATCGCCGGCAGCAGGTGAGGTCGCATTCCCATCTCCATTTGTATCTCCTCCATGGGCATCATCATTGTAAGAAGTAAAAAATACTCCCGGCAAATTGTATCCTTGTATAAACGACACCCCATCTTTTATTGAAATTTTATTGAACCCTGCAGCAGGAAGCAGTGCAACCTTGATGATCACATTATCCGCCAGGATAAGTTTAAGCCCATCACCCAAAGAAGTTGACCCATTCAGAACAAAAGGCACTTCAGTTTCAAGCCAACTCACGTCGGTGGTGGCCTCATTTGAGGTGGAAGTCATAAAAACCCCATTCAATCGGTTTTTTTCGGCAGGATTTGCCGGATTATGAAATGTGTTTGAATTATCGAGACTGTTGTGGGGATTTAAAAACAGCGGTTTAATGTTACCGTAAAATGTACAATTGGTAATTACAAAGTTGGGATTCTCGCAATACCGCGCATCCACAACCCCGTATCCATTGTAAGTGGTATCTCCACCGCAATAAGCAAAGGTACAATGGTCAACTACCCCATAAAACATCGAGAATTCAAGTGTTGGCTGCGCTGAGCCCGGACTTGGTCCTTCACCACCATAATAAAAATTACAATATCTGAATTCAGCCGTATTGCTGTTCATTATAATGCCTCCCCAATCGTATCGGGCCGGACTTGTTGCGTTTCCATCTCCATTGCTGTCGCCACCCTTTGTATCGTCTTTATAAGATGTAAATACAACCGGGTTAGTGGCATTACCAACTGCAATAAGCTTACCGGAGGCGGAAACCTGCATGGCATTATCGAATACATTGTCCTTAAATTTCACAACCGCACCGGGCTCGATGGTTAAGGTACTATTGATGCTAATCTGATTAACACTGACCACGTATACCGTACAGGCTTTCCAAACAGTAGGCACATCAATGTCATCAATCACTTCTATTTTTGTTGAATAACAAGCCGGCGTTGGTGTGGGCGTTGGCGTTGGTGTTGGTTCCGGGTCGTCTTTTTTACAGGACACAAGTGCCAAAACAAAAAACAATCTTAGCAGTGTTTGTTTGTTCACATTTTTCATGGTTACCGGTTTTAAGTGAATACTAATTTTTATTTATGTTCAAAGATTTTTTGCGAATTCGTAAAACAACCTCACGCCAACTCCTGTACCACCTTTGCCTCTGTAACTTTCTTTAGCGGTGAGAAAAGCCGGGCCTGCAATGTCGAGGTGATAATAAGGGTAATCGGTGAATTTGGCCAGAAATTTTCCGGCGGTAATGGATCCGGCGTATGGTCCACCCAGATTTTTTTGGTCTGCAATATCACTTTTTAGTAACTCATCATATTCATCCCAAAACGGGAACTCAGCAATGCGTTCGTGTACTGTCAATCCTGAATGCGCGAGCTTGTTTTTTTGCGCCGCTGTTGCAGTTCCCATCCCAACAATGCCAGCAGTACCAATGGCAGCAGCTGCAGCGCCTGTAAGGGTTGCAATATCAATCACCAGTTCGGGATCGAAACGTTTGGCATAATGCAGGGCATCTGCCAGGATCATGCGCCCTTCGGCATCGGAATTCAGCATCTCCACACTGCTGCCATCCATCATACGAATAATATCACCCGGAGCAAAAGCATTAAATCCGGGACGGTTGTCGGTAGCCGGGACCAAAGCGATTACGTGCACTTTTAAACCTGCCTTAGCAATGGCATGCATGGCGCAACCAACTGCGGCAGCTCCTGCCATATCACATTTCATCAGGTCCATACTGGCTGGGGTGGGTTTTAAACTCAGACCTCCTGTATCGTACACAACACCCTTGCCTACAAGAACCAATGGTTTTTTATTTTTAGGCCGCGCGGGTTTATATTCCATTACCGTAAACGTAGGTTCATCCACGCTTCCTGCATTTACAGCCAGTAATCCACCCATTTTGAGTTGTTGTATTTTAGCTTTATTAAACACCTCAACTTTAAATCCCGCCTCCTTACCCATTTCTTTAAATGCCGTGGCAAGGGCAGAGGCGTTCAATACATTCACCGGCTCGTTAACCAAATCTCTTGCTTTACAAACTGAATCACATACAGTATTTAACTCATCAACCTGCTTTTGTGTAATGCCGGCACCAATGATAACCACTGACTCCAGGGTGTTTTTAATTTTTTCTGCATCTTTTTTATGATGTATGAACTGGTAGTTGGAAAGAGCAATACCTTCGGCCAACATCAATGCATAAGCCGGTTGGCGGGTTTGATTAAAAATTACCACTTCTTTTCCCTTCAAGGCATTCACAGCTTCTGCAACAGAAGTGCCTTGTTTTCTGAGGTGTTCGGCCAAATGATAAGGGCCTTTTTCGCGTTCAGGAACATAAATGGTAATGTGTTTGCCAATGTAATTGTATGTCAGCAGTTTTTTATCCTTTTGGCCTAAATACTTACTGAAATAAGTGCTTACTTTATCGGGAAGGCTAAAATCATTTCTGAATTTATCGGTGATAACCACCATGTGCTGGGTTTCCCTGTTCTTTTTCTCTAATACTACTTTTGCCATAAGTTCGGTTTATAACGCATAACGAATATACGAATTTGGATGGGCTTTCAAAACAAATTGCATTCTGCTTAAAACCCGTTATATTTGACTATTGTCGAAACAATGAACTATGTTATGGTATTTATTGGCGGAGGATTGGGAAGCCTTCTCCGGTTTGGTTTAAGTCAGGCTATACCTGTCACCAAAATCCACTTGCCACTGGCCACCTTACTGGCCAACCTTATAGCCTGCCTTGTTTTTGCATGTGTCGTTGCCCTGGCTCAACAAAAGGCGTATTTCACTGAACCGGTTAAATTTATGTTATTGGCCGGTTTTTGTGGTGGTTTAAGCACCTTTTCGAGTTTTTCTAACGAAACATTCTTATTGCTAAAACAAGGGCTCCATTTCTATGCTATAGCAAACATTATGCTTAACATCTTCTTGTGTTTGGGTATTTTTTACTGGTTCAACAAATAATCCAACGGAGGACATGAATTTCTCGAACCGAAAAGATCTGGTTTTTCTCATACTTGCGGGGTTTTTTGTAACCAACACCATCGTTGCTGAATTAATTGGCGGGAAGCTGGTTCAATTTTTCGGACTCTTCACTCAAAGCCTTGGTATCATACTCTGGCCGGTGGTGTTTGTTTTGACCGACCTCATCAACGAACACTACGGAAAACAGGGTGTAAAAAAACTAACGTTCATTACGGTAGGCCTGATTATTTACACATTTCTGTTGCTTAGTGCAGGTATAAAATTGCCAGCCGTTGCAACCAGTCCGGTAAACGACAATACTTTTAGAATCGTTTTCGGACAAACCCAATGGATTATTGTGGGCAGTGTGCTTGCTTTTCTGCTCGCCCAGTTGCTTGATGTGTATGTATTCTGGATGTTCAGAAAACGCACCGGAAAAAAAATGATATGGCTAAGGGCAACAGGAAGCACAGTGGTTTCTCAACTCATTGATACATTTGTGGTTCAATTTGTAGGTTTTGTTGTGCCAGGTAAATGGGCCTTTAATGAATTTCTGGAAAATGCCGGCTATGGTTATTTATTCAAATTACTGGTGGCGTTTGCTCTCATTCCGTTTATCTACCTTGGCCATTTTTTGATCAACAACTATCTCAGGGAAAATGAAAACAGGCCTTAATCCATTTTTTCTTGCCTTTGTTATTTTATTGAATTGTCACTGGCTGTTATCCCAATCCAAGGTGTATACCTTTATTCAGGAGAACAGCAGCGTGTATAACAAAAGTGATTTTTACATACAGAAGGTCATTGATGCCCGAGAAAACAAAGAGACAATTGGCAGTATTTACAGTGTAGACAAACGCAAAAAGTACCCTGCGGACTTTAATCAGACGCTCAGCAATGCCTTTTTGGAATTTTTCAATGCCACTTTCCCTGCGGGTAAACAGAAACACAAGATTATTCTGGTGGTATCCTTTTTCAACATTGATCATAGTCTGGGAGAAACAGCCAAAGAGAAAGGCTCAGCTGAACTAAATGCTGACTATTTCCTTAACCGTAACGACACCTGTTTTTATCTTGGCAGCAGCACCAAGCGGATTGAAGAAGAGTCAGATGAAGTTCAATTGAGTCATCCCAACCGCATAAAACGTTTGCTATTACTCACTACCGCCGAAATGACAGACAGCTTGAAAGGATTCGGTACCAAATCCCCGGAACAAAGAAAAGCATACACCTTGGATGAGCTTAAAAAAAGAAGTCTAAGTAAAGACGTTCAGAACAACAGAGCCAGGCAAGGTGACAACACCATACCTGACTATTACATGTTCAAGGCCGGCACGTATTATGGTTTCTCAAAATCTATATTACAATTCGGGCTCACCGCTGATATTGTCCTTCAATTTAAAAAAGCACCTCAGTACCTCCTTGGTTTCAACGCCAACATAATGCTGTTTAGCACACCCTCTGATAACATCACCATCCCTTCTTTTGCCAGCTCAGCCGTTTTTAATTATGATCTTGGGCTCAAACTTTTAAAACAGGTAAAAAACACTTTCTTCATTAACTTCAATCCACAGCTTAATTTAGGATATGTACAAGACGTAGCAAGCGGCAACCAAAAAAACATTTTAGGTTTGGAGATGGATGCCGGTGTTTATCTTATACCCCCGGTTGATGAAGGGGTATATACCGGCCTAAACTTGTTTTACAGAAACACCAATACTGAATTATTAGGAGAATCATTCGGACTTAAACTTGATCTTGGCTTTCGATTTTAACTATGATTACATATACTTTACTATCTGTGATACTTGTGTTTTCAGTCTACTGTTTTAACAACAAGGAGAGCATGCACAACTATTTGTTTCACCCCTACTCCATACATCACTTCAATCAACATTACCGGTTTTTAAGTCATGCTTTTATCCATGGTGATCCTTTCCATCTGGCCTTCAATTGCCTGGCTTTGTACAGTTTTGGATTAACTTTAGAAGAACAGTATTTTGGAAACCCTGACGTGTTTGACCCCAAAATCGGAAAACTGTATTATCTTCTTTTATTCACAGGGGGCATCTACGCGGCCTCCATTACCGAATATTATAGAAACAGGAATAACCCTGATTATTCCTCTTTGGGAGCCAGCGGAGCCATTTCTTCTATCATGTTTTGTTTTATCATGATTAGTCCATTAAGTCGAATTTCGCTCTTTTTCTTTCCCATGCGGGGCTGGATTGCGGGCGTATTATTACTTGGCGTAAGTTATTACCTCATTCGCAAGAAAAAAACAGGAACCTACTCGGATAACATCAGTCACGAATCGCATTTTTGGGGCGCTTTGTTTGGGATAGGTTTTATTATCGTATTAAAACCGGAAATTATTCAACAGTTTATTGCACAGATTTTAGCCAGTCTTTAGCTATTCATCAAGAATACGTTTGATATCAGGTCTGAAGTAACCCACAGACTTTAAAATTTTACCATCCTCACGAAAAATAGGCTCTCCATTCTCATCAAGCTTACTCATGTTGCTGCGGTGAATTTCATCGTATATCTCTTCAATCTTATGTTCAAGACCATGTTTTAATATGGTACCGAATAAAATGTAGAGTTGATCGCCCAGCGCATCTGCAATTTCAACAATATCATTGTTTTTGCAGGCCTCAAGGTATTCCTCATTCTCCTCTTTTATCAAATTATACCTAAGGGTATAGTCTTTTTCGTCAATCAGCTGAATACGCTCTGCATTGCCAATCTTAAATGTGGTGTGAAACTCAGCCACTGAGCTGATCTTATCTCTTAGCTTGCTCATTTTTTCTTGGTGGTTTTACGCAGTTTGTACTCGGTATTGATTTCCTGAATAACCTCATCCGTTACCTCCAGTGTGGAATTCCCCAACAATAAGGTTGGTACAGCTTCGCTATAGGACAAGATATAATCATAACGCCCGGCATTCCAACGCAGCAATAATTCACGCACTGTTTTTTGAAAACTTTCGTTTTTGCGGTTCATGTCCATGGTTAACTGGTCCATCTGCAATTGTTTGTTTTGAGCCTCCTGTTCAATACCCTGAATTTCCCTGGCTTTGGCCTCCATTTCGCTTTTTGGGGCAATGCCGCCTTTTTGTAACAACTGAAATTCCTCAACTTTATTCTGGTACTTCATGTTTAAGCCTTCCATACTGGCCTCTATACTTTCCTTTCGGCGTTTGGATTCTGACACCAAATCGGAGATTTCAAGACTCTCTTCATTCAAACGATCGATATTCACATAGGCAATCTTGCCTGTAGGTGCCGTTGCCGCCTGTTTAATGGGTTGGGTAGGTTTTGGCTTAACTTCCGCCATGTTTTCAACCTTAGGTTCAGTTGCCTCTTCCACCGGACCGGTATACACTTTATTAAACAAAAAGGCGACAGCAATTAACAGTACTACGTTCAGGGAAATAAGAATTTTATTCATGCTCCAAAATTTGCACAAATATAGAGATTTGAATTCGCGCTAGTAAAGGAATTTATTACGGGGAAGCATTACCATATTAATTTCTTCGGCATGATTACCCGATTGGTTAAGGAGGTAAGTGTACATTTTTTGAAATACCAGGCGGTGAGGGAAACACTCGGCATGAAATTCATGCTCACACCACCTGTTGTAATCGATGGTATAATTGAAATTTTCGTGACGGCAAAATCGTTTAATGGCCTCAGGCAAAGCAGTGTAAGCCGTTTCACTCAAAGTAAGCTGTACGGTCAGATTGTTTCCACTCTTCAGATTAGAGGAGAGGTAATCCGGCCATAAACCTCCCCGGTTAAAGAAAGGGAAGACTAAAAAAACAAGCAAAATGGGATAAAAAGCAGGCTTCTGTAGCAAAGTAAGTGGTGAAAAATACCGTTGTTTAATCTTCCCCGAGAATAATAAAAACAACATACAGATGAAACTCAGATTGGAAAACCAAAGCGCATAACTTTTTTCTCCCACAAAGGGAAACAACAACACGATGAGAAGAGTGTGCACCACGCTCATTAATGCAATAGCCAGAAAACGTATAGATTCAACGGAAAGTGCAAGACCTGAAAAAATAAACAAAAACGGAACTGCTCTACCCGCATTTACTATAAAATTGAACTGCCTCTCGCTGATCACACCCTTAATAGGGAAAATGATTTCCCTGAACGCACCATGAATAAAATCCGGATTCAACATACTAAGCCCTGAGAAAAAATACACTGATGCCAGAACAAACTGTAACACAACAAAAAAAGAGGTGTAGGTATTTGGATTATCAACGCGACCATTGTAGAACAACAACACCAACAACATTACGGAATACAGATAAAACCAAGGTTGTAAGCGATTAAGGTCCATACTCACAAGTACACATGAAAGCAGCAGGGAAAAGAAAAGAAACAATCTGGGGAATTTTGAAAACAAAGCGGCAAACCAACAAAACACAAGTAAAAGAAACAAAATCCAATGCACAAACAAAGGAGCTACTGCCCATTCCCACACAGGCACCAGCGGAAAATGCCTGGCACCAGACCATAAATTGAAACTAAAAAAAACTGTGCTCAATAACGACAATAACAAAACCGACTTTAGCAATGCCAGGCGTTGCGGTATATTTAACTTTAATCCTTCAATCATTTGTTTTTACTCTTCCTGCACTATGAAAATATTTTTTGTAATACGCCTCTTCCAAACTACTTACAATTACACCTTTGCTGGTGCTGGCATGAACAAAATGCCCGTCACGTAACAACACACCAACATGTGAAACATAAGAAACATTGATTTTAAAAAACACCAGATCGCCTTCCCTTGCCCGTTGCAGACTAATCTTTTCAGCACCTTTGTACAAATCGGAAGCATTGCCTGCTAGTTTTTGGTGGTACACCTCTTCGTATAAAATGGTGGTAAAACACGAGCAATCTACACCTGACTTTTTGCAGCCCCCGTATTTGTATGGTACAGCATACCAATCCTGAATAAAGGAATACAACTCACTCTTTTTAATTTCCTTGGATGAGAGTCCTAAAAGCCGCTCAAGATCCGACCCTGCAGCTTTCGACCTCACCTGGTGGGGTTTTATGTTTTTTGTTTGCGTCTGTTGTTTTCGGGCTACCGGTTCAGGCGTTTTTTGCTGCGATTTACAGGAATACCAAATCGTGGCCACGGCCAGCAAAGCGGAACAGAAAATAGCGCGGAAGTACATTGTGTTGAAGGTAATTGTAAACCCCGCCCCTATTCAACAAATTCAAAACCAATTATATACACCCATGTGTTAATTACGCCTTCCTAAATCTACCGTCAAAGAGAGATTTTAAGTGATCTTATCGTTGAGAATTACAGGTTTTGGGCGAAAAAAAAATTCCTACATTTAAATTCTGAACGTTCAAACATGGAAGATATATCCCTAAAAGCCAATCCATTGAAAACAAAGATACCACCTGAGTTGCTTAAGAAAGCATACGAGCTGATGTTCACTGCAAAAAGCATGAGTGATCTGTTTGAAGCCAATAAGGAGATAACGGCAAAATACGTGCACGCCACCAGCCGGGGGCATGAAGCCATACAATTGGCCCTTGCCTTGCAATTGTTACCGCAGGATTTTTTGAGCGCCTATTACCGCGACGACAGTATTCTGCTTGGCATAGGCCTGCGGCCCTTTGATCTGATGCTTCAATTGTTGGCCAAACGCAAGGATCCATTTTCGGGTGGAAGAACCTATTACTCGCACCCCAGTCTCAGGCGTGATGATATGCCAAAGATCCCTCACCAATCCAGTGCTACCGGGATGCAAGCCATACCAACCACAGGCATTGCCATGGGATTACAATACCTTGAAAAAAACGGCATGCACTTAAACACCAAGTCGGATAATCCAGTTGCAGTATGCTCATTGGGCGATGCCAGTTGCACAGAAGGTGAAGTTGCCGAGGCCTTTCAGATGGCCACTTTAAAACAATTGCCCATACTTTATCTGGTTCAGGATAACGAGTGGGATATTTCAGCCCACGCACAGGAGTTTCGCTCACAGGACATAAGTGAATACGCCAGAGGGTTTAAGGGGCTTGAAGTGCACACCATTGATGGCACCGACTTCATACTGAGTTACAACACGCTTAAGGAATGCCTTCATAAAATACGCACTCAAAGAAAACCCATCTTGCTACACGCCAAAGTACCCCTGCTAAACCACCACACAAGCGGGGTGCGCAAAGAATGGTACCGCGATGATCTGGAGGAAGCCGCTAAGCGTGATCCTTTGCCGCGTTTGAGAAATCAACTCATCATTGCAGGTGTTGAGGCCAATGCGATAAAAGAAATTGAAGAAAGAGCCAAAAATCTGGTTGAAGAGGATTACCGTTTGGCACTGGCTGAAGAAGATCCAAAGCCCGAAGACCTCTTCACGCATGAGTTTGCCCCCACTCCTGTAACAGAAGAGAAGGGAGAAAGAAATCCCAAAGGGAAACAACCGACAGTGATGGTAGACAGTGCTTTATTTGCCATACGTGAACTCATGAACAAACACCCTGAGTGTTTATTGTATGGGCAAGATGTTGGTGCGAGACTTGGAGGGGTATTTCGCGAGGCAGCCACACTGGCGCAACAATTCGGAAACCACAGGGTATTTAACACACCAATTCAGGAGGCTTTTATTGTAGGTTCAACTGTAGGCATGAGTGCCGTTGGACTTAAACCAATTGTTGAGGTACAGTTCGCCGATTACATTTGGCCCGGTCTGAATCAATTGTTCACAGAGGTAAGTCGCAGTTGCTATTTAACCAATGGCAAATGGCCTGTTAGCATGATACTGCGTGTGCCTATTGGGGCTTATGGCAGCGGTGGACCTTACCATTCAAGTTCAGTGGAAAGTGTATTAACCAACATCAAAGGCATAAAAATTGCATACCCAAGTACAGGTGCCGACCTGAAAGGATTGATGAAGGCAGCTTATTATGACCCCAATCCTGTTGTGATGCTAGAGCACAAAGGTTTGTATTGGAGTAAAATCAAAGGCACCGAAGAGGCTAAAACCATAGAACCTGACGAGGAGTACATCATTCCATTCGGTAAAGCGCGTTTAGTTATAGAAGCTGAGTTGGAACAGATAACTGCAGGGAAAAGCATGACACTCATAACCTACGGTATGGGAGTATATTGGGCCAAAGCTGCAGCCAAAAATTTTGAGGGCAGAGTTGAAATTATTGACATAAGGACGCTGGCTCCCCTTGACGAAGACTGTATATTTGAAAGTGCACGCAAACACGGTAAAGTAATGGTGCTAACTGAAGAGCCGGTTAACAATGGCTTTGCGCAAAGTATTGCCGCAAGAATCAATCAAAATTGTTTTCAAAAACTCGATGCGCCGGTAATGGTAATTGGCTCTGAAAATCTTCCGGCCATCCCATTAAATTCCATTTTGGAATCGACCATGCTGCCCAATGCCGAAAAAGTAAAAGTCGCAATTGAAGAACTACTGAACTACTAAAACCATGTTAAAAGTACTCTTTGGCATTCTTTCCATACTTGTTTTCACGGGCTCTACCCCTAATTTTAAACCTGCACAAACCAAACCCAAAGCTCAGGCCTGTGGAGCAAGCCCTGAATTAAATCAAAAAATTATCTCGTTTGTGAACGCGAACATGGGAAAACGCATTGGTAAGGGAGAATGCTGGGATGTGGTGGCAGCAGCCTTAAATTCCGTAGGTGCAAAATGGGATAAACGATTTAACTTCGGTAAACCGGTGGACTACAAAAAAGACTGTGTATTTCCGGGAGACATTATACAACTGAATGATGCGATGATGCATGATGAACCGGTAAAAGGAGTTCATGTGTACGATGAATACCCTCAGCACTCCGCAATCATAATTGAAGTAAAAAACACAGGGGAATACATTCTGGCTGATCAAAATTATGGGATTGGTAAAAACAAATTAAACACCCATCCTATTAATCTGAAAAATCTGGCCAAGGGAACGGTGAAAGTTTACAGACCGGTTAAGTAAGCCCGTCCATTAATCAGGCCGTTATCTCACCTACTCCATCCTCTATTTCTGATGATTCGGCGAAAGTTTCGCGAACTCTGTCTAAATGATACCACTGCCTGCATGCGATACACTACTTTCGACTTAAACAGTCTCAAAAACAACAACTTCAATCCACATGTCATCCTTCCTGCTTTTTCTCTTTTTTGGACTATTGGTAGCAGCGGGTGTATATTATTTTTTGTGGTATAAACCGGAAAACAAAGCTCAATCGAGACTTCTGGTAAAATACAAGGATTTGCTAAAGCCAATACTATCCGAAAAAAAGATAAATCTTAAACAGACCAATGTAACTCAGCTCATTTTCAATTACCGGGAAGCCAATACACATACCACATTTGCGCTTTATGAAATTGATAATAAACTCTTTGTTACCTGGGCCCACAGCAGTTCAAATTATGGCAACAGAGGCAAGGAATGGTGTTTTCAGCAAAACAGCGATCAACAAAAAATGTACCTGCAAATTCAAAAGGACATTGAAGACTATCTGAAATTGATGAGGAGCTGAGTTTAGCCGGAAGTCCTGAAACCCATTAGATTTTATAATACATTTTTTCATTTCACACTACCCTGGTAGCTATTAATGTCCGGGAACAGTGAACTCGTTCCGTATGTTTCTAAATTACGTGTAACTTCGGACTAAATCCAATCAGTGAAAAATACGCAATGATGAAAATAGCAATTTTATCCTCGAGTGTCAGAACAGGCCGTAACAGCCACAGGGTTGCTTTGTTTTTTAAGAATTTTATTGAACAGAACAATCATGCTGCCGTGGAGCTGTTGGATTTGCTTCAGTATCAGTTTCCGGTATTTGAGGAAAGATTAAAATTCCAGAACCCACCTTCAGCCAGAACAATTGAATTTGCTGAGAAAATTAAATCAGCAGATGGTGTACTTATTGTTACTCCCGAGTACAATGGCGGTTATCCGGCCAGTTTAAAAAACGTGATTGATCTCTTAAGCGATGAGTGGAAACGTAAACCGGTGGCCATATCTACTGTTTCTTCAGGCGGATTCGCCGGTATGAACGTAATCACCTCCTTACAGTATACCTTCTGGAAGATACAAGCCTGGACAGTGCCAGCCATGTTTCCGGTAGCAAAAGTGGACGAATCCTATGATGAATTCGGAAAACCAAGCGACCAGACTGCTTCAGAAAAAAGGGCAAAACCCTTTATTGATGAATTGTTGTGGTGTATGGAAGCCAAAAGAAGGATGCAGTCTTAGCGCGCTATACAGCAACTAAAATCCGTTGTTGTTTTTAGACTTAAAAGCGTACTTTCTTCGCAAATCATATTGATTTTATTGCACAACCTTTGCAAATTAAAACCTACTTATCCATTTAAGAACATCGTGCAATCGTTCACCCCTGATTGATTGTGAGTAAAAGCGAGAATGAAAAACAACATGAGAACGCGTGTGGTGAAAAAATGGAGCGATTGCGTTCGCTCTAACCATTACTCTGTGCCTAGCCCACTTGTGCGCTCAGGATAAACTTGTGGCACAGGAGAGAGAAATACATAAAATAAAAAAGAGTGATTGCTTTCGCTCTCACTCTCTATACTTTTTAGCTCCCCCTCCTGGGCTCGAACCAGGGACCCCATGATTAACAGTCATGTGCTCTAACCAGCTGAGCTAAGGAGGAATTTTCTGATTAGGGCTGCAAATTTAAAGTAGTTTTATC
>Ga0154020_10001166_pt1 | contig 32443 bp, 25 predicted proteins | sample Klosneuvirus_201_FD_109709 | JGI IMG/M metagenome (GOLD analysis project Ga0154020, IMG submission 109709) | Active sludge microbial communities from wastewater, Klosterneuburg, Austria - Klosneuvirus_20160825_MG | ecosystem: Engineered > WWTP > Aerobic digester > Activated sludge | place...
GGTTGCGCGTGCGGCGCGAGGGGTGGGATGAGTTTGTGGTTCCGCCCGACCACGGCTGTTTTGCCACGCTCCGGTCTTTCCGCGGCGGCCCTCCGCCACGTCCCGGCGAGACTCCGGACGATGAAGAAATGACGCTGATGGCCTCGGGTGACTTTTTGCCGTCGGCGGTGATCGATTGGATGACCGCTCTGCCGCTGTGGTACGAGGATGAGCACGCCATCTATGTGCACGCGGGATTGCCCAAGGGTCCGAAGGGATTTCTCCATCCGAAGGAGGTCTATAATCCCACCGTGCTCGCGTGGGTGCGCACTGATGACTTCACCCGCAACTATCGCGGCAAACGCGTGGTCTTCGGACATACGCCGGTCGCGTACCTGCCCCCCGAGCTTTCAGACTACACGCCCGAGGATCCGACGGATGTCTGGCAGAGTGACTCGGCCATCGGACTCGACACAGGGTGTGGCAAGACGGGTTTTCTCACGGCGATTGAGCTGCCGTCGTTGACGGTCTTTGAATCGCGGTGACGCGGGAGGGCGGAAGGCGGCTGGGCCAGCGCGACACGAAGGCCATCGCCAGTTCCGAGGGATGGAGTGCGTTGGGTCGAAGGAGGGGTCGTCGACTGATGAACGAGGCCCCCTCCCGAGAGCTTGCTCTCGCGGCCAAGCAGGCGCGTCGATTTCAACGCGAATCAGGGTGGGTGTCTGTCGGAGGTGGGGTCGACGACCCCGCAGGGATTGGCGTCGAGTGAAGGAGTCGGACAACAGAGGCGGTCCCGGCCGGTCCCGTCGCGGCCTCACCGAGGCCACCTCCATCTCAAGCGCACGAGATTTCCGCGCTCAAGGCTGAGTGTGCGGTCTGGCCCCGCTTTGAGCGAGCGCGCCCTCCAGGGTTTTGAAACAACCTCTGGAGCGGCGCCTACTGAAAACCGACGGCGCCTTAGCGCTTCTTCGAAGCGGCCGCCTTGGCCTTGGTCGCCTGTTGCGACTGAATCAGCTGCTGTTTCTTGCTCTCGGCCGCATTGCTGACGGCGGCTTTTTGTGAGGCTTTCTTTTGCGTGGATTTAGGAGACTTGTCGCCCATGGCAGGAGGAGGTTGAGTTGGCCGCGGGGACTTTGGGACGGCGGAAAAAGTCCGCCGGCACACCACGGTATGGGTTGACCATGTCCCAGTTGAGTCGAAACGCGAGCGACAAGTTGTAGTGACGAGAGGCCTCCAGGCTCACGGCACGACGTAGATCTCGGCGAGTCCGATGCCGCTGCCCCCGTCGCCGCCACGCAGATGAAGCGTGTAGGAGCCCGCAGAGAGAGTGACGAGGAGGGCTGCATCCCGACTCTGACCGGCCAGAGGGAACGCTCCCGTGGTGGCGCCGGCGGCGGCGATTGCCGCGGCGTCGGACGATTGCTGCCATGAGTCGTTGGAGGCGATGACCGTGGAGGCGTTGAACAACGTGAGCTGGGGATCGGCCAGCGTGCCGCCGACACCGAAGGCCGCGAGCGCCGGACCCACCCCACGAAGAAGCAATCGCAGGGGAGTCGGGCCCTCGATGATAAAGCCGACGATCAGCACTTCGCCCCCTGCGCCCACCCGTCCCCGGGCGGAAAGCCCTCCGAGCCGCGTGGTCGTGTCGATGTCGGCGGCATAAATTTCGAGAAGGGCGACGCCGGCGCCGCCCGTTGCGGCGGTGACATGGGCGGTCCAGCCGCCGGGTGCGAAACTCCCCAACAGGGCCGAGTCAAGACTGCCCTGGTTGAACCGAAATACCCCTGACTCCGCGGAGACGACCTCAAGCATTTCGCGATCATAGTCGGCCCAGTTGTCGTTGATGAGATCGGTCGCCGCGCCGCGGAAGGTCGTCAGCAGCGGGTTGGCCATGACACCCCCGACGCCGAAGGCGGCCAGGCTGGGGCCGGCGGCGCGCCAGAGCAGGGACTTGGGCCGATTGCCGCTGACGCTGGCTCCGACGATCAGCGTGGCTTCGCCGGGCCCGGAGTAGGCGCGCACGGACAGGTTCTTCAGTTGCGTGCCTGGGGTCGACGGGGCCAGTTCGCCCAGGCGCGGATTGATGAGTCCATCGAACGGAAAGGCGTAACGACTCTGCGGAAACATCGGTACCGGGTCGATGCTTGAAGTCATACGCCGCAGGGCGCGTCCCGAAGGGGTGCTGCCCATCTGCACCTGCGTTTCGCTGCCATGACCCAGTGCGATGGCGCGGGCCTGCGGGTCCCCAGTCCAGGCGGAGACGGCAAGCGCCTGGCTGATGCGGAGCACGGCCCAGGCGTCCAATGCATTGTAGATCATTTCCCGATCGCCGACTGACAACTCTGACCCGGTGGGCACCGAGTGGGCCGAGCGATAGGGGTAGCTCTCGATCAGATCGGAGTGCACCATCAGGTAGTCCTTGTTGGCGGCCGGAAGGTTCATCCGCCGATAGATATCGATCGCCATTCGGTGGTCGTTGAGCACATCGTCCTCATAGACCTGCATGACCAGCTGGGTGTGGGCGGGAAATGCGGCGAGGTCCTGGTTGCTCAGCTGGTGACTGTACCAAGGTGCGAGCGGGAAAAGCGCCAGCCCCTCCGAGCCCCAGCCCCGTTCACGAACCGCACGCAGCGCGAGCGAGGGAGTTGCGCCCCCGCCGAAGGAGTGGCCGGCAAAGCCCACCTTCCGGGTGTCGATAAGGTTCGGATACTGGTTCGCGGCGGCGACAAAGCCGTCGAACAGGACCTGGTAGAGTTCCACCGACTGACCGTCCACCGGGTAGGGTGAGAATACGGCGGTCCAGCCGTGGCTGGCCCAATGCCGGAGCAGTTCATCGTAGAGCAGCACGTTCGTGCCGCCAAATCCATGGGAGAAAAACCAGGTGGGACGCGGCCCGGCGGCTCCCTGGGCAGAATAGACGGTCACCACCCGGCCGGGGAAACTGGGCGAGGGCAGGGTCCGGATTTCGACGACGTAGGGTCCGCGGGAGCCAAAGACATCGGTGGGCGGCGGAACGGGCCCACCGTAGGCCGCACGAAGGGAGGAGCCTCCGGAGAGCACCGCTAGCGCCACTGCGAGAAGGATGCAAACCGAGGCTTGGGAGAGGTTCATGGAGAAGGGGGGAGATCGCAGATGCTTGCTACTCTCAACGCAGGGGCGGGAAAAGGGTTTCCGACTTTGGAACCGAAAAGATCGGAGTGCATCGACGCCGGAGGCTGATCACGGATCTTGCCTCGGGTTCGGATGGGTGGCAGCCTCACGGGCATTCGCTTACCGATGCGCCTCACACGCTGGTTGGTCCTGAGTGGGTTCGTTTGTGTCCTGCTGCGGGGGCTGGACGCGGCGGCGCCGCATCCGACCCTGCTGACCCTGCGTTACGACGGAGCCTACCATCCGGTGATCAAAGTGATTGGCACCGATCCGGTCATTGTCGTGAAAGGGAAGGAGAAGCGGATCCGATCGGAAATACGCTACGTGCCAAGCCGGATGGAGGCCTACGCGAATGGGTCCGTCGAGATCGAGGAGGCGTTGGTGGGGAAACTCTCGCTGCACACGCATCCGGAGTCAGCGACGAGTCTGCTGGAGGAGGAGAACGCGGGGCGCCGCGGCAGCCGCTCCGAGGTCAAGGTCCGGCTGCGGTCGGCGGCACCGCTGGTCGGCGGCATGATTGCGGTTGTTCTTTATCCCGAGTCCACGCTCTACACACCGACCGCGGGTGTGGGTGCAGGCGCGGAAATCGAGGTGCGGGCGCTGCCCGACTTGCCGGCGGGAGAGCGGGTCACCGTGGAGTTCACCGCCCGGTCGTTTTTTTACCGGCAGGATCAGTCGTTCTTCGTGCAGGTCTTCGATCGCGAAGGACAGGAGGTGCTGACGAATGTGGTGCGGAAGGCCTGGCCCTACTATGCGGCCGTGGAACGGTTCAAGCTTTTGGATACGCTGCAACACATGCGAAAAGCCGGGGAGCGGAAGGACATGGATCCGCGGCCGGTGCTGATGATCCGGCCCTTGCTGCCTGAGAACGCGGTGCTCCCGAGCGGCGCGGTGTTCGCGCAACTTTCGATCTCCCCCGAGGGCACCGTCACCGAGATCAACCTGGACCCGCTCGAGTCGACCGCCGTCAGTGCGGCCCTGCGCGAGGCTCTGGGGGGCTGGCTTTTTGTGCCCAGGCTGAAGGCGGGCGAGCCCGTTGAGAGCACCGTGCGGGTGCCCATCGGTTTTTAGGCTGGACGGGTTGCGCCGACCGGAGACGTGCGCAACGGGCGCCGGGGTGTGCCGGTTGCCCTGCAGGGCGTCTGCGGTGGTGCCGCTGGCATGGGACTTGACCGGGGGGTGGGTTGTGCGCCATCGCTCATCGTTCGCGCACACCCATGACACCGCCTTTTCCGCCCACCGACACCGCCCACCGGCAGCGGCGCGGGGTGCGGGCGATGCTCCTCTCGGTTGTTTGTTTTACCGCCAATGTGTTGTTGATCCGGGCATTGGGCACCGTTGAAAGCGTCAGCGTGTGGCTCGTCACCTGCGTGCGCTTCGCGGTCGGTCTCGTCCTCATTTCCATCTTTTTCTGGTCCGAGTGGCGACCGCGCCAGCTCGTGCGCGACCGCAAATTGATCGAACGCGGACTGGTGGGTGGCATTTCGGTGTATGGCTACTATCTGACCGTGGTGGAACTGGGCGCCGGACGGGCCACGTTCATCAACAACACCTATGTGGTCATGGGAGGATGTCTTGCCGTGGTGTTCCTGGGAGAGCGCCTGCACGCGCTGTTGCTGCTCGGTGGAGTGATTTCCCTCGCCGGACTCGCGCTGCTGACGGATGTGCTCGCCACGGGTGGCGGCCCTGGCTTCTACGATCTGGTGGCGGTGGTGGTGGCCTTTTCCTCGGCGTGGGTGGTGATCACCATCCGGCAACTCCACGCCGCTGGCGTGCATACGGCCACCATCTTCTCGGCCCAGTGCGCCTATGGACTGCTGGTCTGCCTCGGACCGGCGGTGGTGTGGTTCGCGCCACCCTCACCCACGGCCTGGCTGGTGATGACGCTCGCCGCGATCTGTGCCGGGGGTGGACAGATTTTTATGACCCGTGCCTTTGCCGATCTCGCGGTCGGCCGGGGATCGTTGCTGCAAATGCTCGTTCCGCTGGGCGTGGCCGCCGGGGGTGTGGTGTTCTTTCATGAACACTTCCGCCCGGCGGAGATCCTGGGAGGGCTCCTCATCGTGGCGGGCACGGCGCTGCCTGCCTGGCGCCGGGCCTCGACGGCGTAACTAAACCTTAGTTACCAAGTCCGTCGGATGGTGCTGCCCAGTCGCAGTCGTGTCCGGCCGGAGGGAACCTAGGATTTGGCACGTAAATGCAGGAATCGTCCTGGTGCGTGCCTTTGACCTGAGCCGCCGGGCCGGGTTTGCTGATCGCCCTCCCATGAGCCTCCTGCGGATCTGGCGTCTTGGCTGGCGGCTAACCGGCGCGCTCCTCGCGGCGGGGGTTGGCCCCCGCATCGAGGCCGCCGGTGCGGCGGCCCTTCCTCCCTGGCGTCATCCCGCGACCGGGGGCGTGCTCTACTTTGTCGTCACGGACCGGTTCGAGGACGGAGATCCCGCCAACAACACCGGCGGACTGGTCGGGCCGCGCGATGTCACCGGCTGGGATTCGTCCTCGCGGTTTCACTACCATGGCGGGGATCTGCGCGGTCTTGCGAACCGGCTCGACTACCTGCAGGCGCTGGGCGTGACGTCGGTCTGGCTGACGCCGGTGATGCGAAACAAGCCGTTGCAGGGCACGACCGCGAGTTATCACGGCTATTGGATCACTGACTTTCTGTCGATCGATCCGCACCTCGGCACGGAAGCCGATCTGCACGCGCTGGTCGGCGCCGCCGGACAGCGGGGCATGCGGGTGATTCTGGACGTGGTGCTCAATCACACCGCCGACGTCATTGCCGGCGGCGGAAGCTATCGCTCCCGCTCAGTCCACCCCTATCGCACGGCGACGGGTGAGGCTTTTGACGAGCGCGCCCTGGCGTTCAATGGCGTGGGGGTGCCCGCCCCGTTTCCGCCCGTCGAAACGGGGATCAGTTTCCCCTATCTGCCCGTGGTCAGCCCCGGGGAGGCGACTCTCAAGCAGCCCGGGTGGCTGAACGATCTCCGCCTTTATCATCATCGGGGAAACGCGTCCTATACCGGCGAGGATTTTCTCCAGGGCGACATTTCTGGACTCGATGATGTGTTCACCGAACGCGCGGAGGTCGTGCAGGGCTTCATCGATGTGTATTCCCGCTGGATCGCCACGTTTGGAATCGCAGGTTTTCGGATCGACACGGTCAAGCACGTCAACACCGAGCTCTGGCAGGCGTTTGCTCCTCGCATGCGCGCGGTGGCGGCGGAGACCGGCCGCGCGGACTTTCTCCAGTTCGGCGAGGTGCTCAGTGGGGATACCTTGTTTCTCAGCGAGTGGTCGACGGCGGCGGGGTTGGACGCCACCCTTGACTTTGCCTTCTGCTACGCGGTGCGGGATTTCGTGTCCCGGGGTCGGGCGGGTGATGTCCTCGTGTCGCTCTGGGACGGAGATGACGCCTACACCGATTTTGACAGCAACGTCCACGCCACCCAGACATTTCTGGGCAATCACGACATCGGACGGTTTGGCTGGTTTCTTCGTCAGGACAACCCCCTGGCCACTGACGCCCAGCTCGTCGAGCTGAGCAAGCTTGGTCACGCCCTGATGATGTTCTCCCGCGGACAGCCGGTCCTCTATTATGGTGACGAACAGGGCCTGGCGGGATCGGGCGGGGACGCCGCGGCGCGCCAGGACATGGGTGCGTCGCAGACCCTTCAATACCTTCAGGAGTCCCTGATCGGGACCACCCGCACCGGGCGCGAGGCGAAGTTCGACCTGGAGCACCCCCTCTTCCTCGCCCTCTCACAGATGGCGCGGCTGCGGCGGGAGCATCCGGCGCTTGCGCGCGGTGCCCAGCGCACGCGGCCCACCGGCACGGCCAGCGTGGTTGCGTTTTCCCGGATCGAGCGGACTGAGCGCGTCGAGTACATCGCCGCCTTCAATCAAGCCCGGTCCGGACGCGTGGAGGCGAGGTTGGAGACCAGCCAGCCCGCTGGTGGCACGTTCAGTCTCCTCTATGACTCGCTTTCGCGGACCGGAATCGGTGGGAAGGTCGGAGTGGATACAACCGGTCGCATGACGGTCGCGCTGGAGCCATTGCAGGCCTGTGTCTGGCGCGCGGACCGCGCCCTGTCCGTGCAATCCGGTCGCTTGGAGGTGACCTTGGATCGACCCGCGGAGGATCGTCTCATCTTTGCTCCGCCGCGCACCATCGAGGGTTCGACCTTTCCCGGCCGTGCGGAGATTCGGGCCACGGTGACGGGGGCGGATGATTTTGCGGAGGTGACGTTCGCCTTTCAGCGACCCGGACGACCCGACGAATGGGAGATCATTGGAACCGACGATGCGCCGCCCTACCGGATCACCTTCCGGCCGCCGCCAGACCTCCCGCTCGATGAGGCAGTCACGCTTCTGGCGACCGTGGATGACGGACGGGGACGCCGGGCGGACACGCGGCGCGAGTCGGTGTTGCTCGTACCCGGTGCATTTGGACGATTCGGAGTGGCCGGGGCCGTGGCTCCCCGGGTCGGTCTGGCGGGCGCGAGCCGACGGGTCGTGCAAGGTACGTCGACTGTGCTCGAACAGCCGGCTGATGGCACGCCTCCATTCCAGTATCAGTGGATCAAGGACGGTGTGCCGGTCGCAGGGGCGCGTGATCCCCGACTTTCCCTGGCAACGGTTCGACCGGAGGACGCCGGCGTGTATCAACGCGTGGTCTCCAACCGGGCGGGCATGACCCTCGGACCACCCATGTCGCTGGAAGTGACAGACCCTGCTAACACGGACACGTCCGGAAGGCTGGTCAACCTGGCGGTGCGCGCACGAGTCGGCCAGGGGCCCGAGCGACTGATCGCGGGTTTTGTTTTGGAAGCGCCTGGAAAGTCCGTGGTGATTCGAGCGGTCGGACCGACCCTGGCGTCCTTCGGCGTGGCGGATGCGCTGGGCGATCCGGCTCTGGCTCTGTTCCGCGGAGCGGAACGGATTGCAGCCAACGATCAGTGGGAAACCGATCCCGCGCCCGGCCTCGGCGCGTTTGTGCTGCCTCCGGGGAGCAAGGATGCGGTCATCGCGGCGACCTTGAGCGGCGCCGGCTACACCGCGCAGGTGACGGGCCAGTCCGAAGGCACCGGTGTGGCATTGGTGGAGGTTTACGATGCGGATTCCGGAGGCGCGCGACTGAAGAACCTCTCGGCTCGCAGCCGGACGGGTCCCGGTACGGAGAGTCTGATCGCGGGTTGGGTGGTGCGCGGAGGCGCGCGACGACTCCTGGTGCGTGCGGTGGGTCCTGGGCTGGTGCCGTTTGGGGTGACGGATGTGCTGATCGATCCGCGCATTGAACTCCGGGATGATCGCGGTGTGCGGGTGGCCGAGGCAAACGACTGGGAAGAAGGCGGTGCGGCGGCCGCACTCGCAGCGGCGGGCGAATCGGTGGGCGCGTTTCCACTCAGTCCGGGCAGCCGCGATGCTGCGCTCATTGCTCATCTGCCAGCAGGCGGATACACGGCGACCGTGACGGGAGGCGGCCCGGTCGGACGTGGAGTGGTGCTCGTCGAGGTCTATGAACTGCCTTGAACGTCGGTGCCGGCCGTCGCCCTTGGCCGGGGGCAGGGTGTATTCCGGGGGGGAGCTAGGGAACGGGCGATCGGTGGGTGGGGGCTCCGGTGAGGGTGGCCGCGGATCCTCACCTGGGGAGCGCGTCAGTTCGTTGTAAAAACGGGGTGGAGATGTATCCACGCTTGCGATGGACCGCCGTCGTCGATTGGTCGTTTGCCGTGCAGATGGACAGCAGACATCGGAGTCGGGGTCGACCCCGGGCAGGATTCACCCTGGTGGAAATCATGATCACCATCACGATCATCGGATTTCTTGCGGCGATGGCCATTCCGGCGTTTACCCTGATGCGGCAACGATCGCAAAACGCGCGATTGGCAAACGATCTACGGAGTTTTAGCGGGGCCTTTCAGACCTACATCATGGAGAACTCAGACTGGCCGGCCGATGTCAGTCCCGGCGTCGTTCCGGCGGAAATGGCTGGAAGTCTGTCGTCCGCCTGGACCATGCCCCTGGCCTGTGGTGGACAATGGGAGTGGGACTATGAGCCCAGCACGCCCTTGATTGCGATCACCTTGTACAATCCGACGGCGCCGTTGACGCAGATGCTCGCGCTTGATCGCCTGATTGACGATGGCAACGCGACCACCGGACGATTTCGACAGAACGGCACCGAGTGGAACTTCCTGATGGAGGACTGAAAACGCAGGACCGCCAGCGGACCGCTGGCGGGGTGAGGGACTGGAGGCTGGGGGCGTCCGGGTGACACGCGGGTAGGGAATCGCAAAATGCGACTGGCGTTTGCGCGATGATGCGCTTCCGTTGAGGCCAACATGATGTGTGTCTTACCCTTGCGACGCTACTTGATGGGTTCACTCCTCCTGGCTCCGGTTGCGGCCGGCCTGGCCCAGACACCGGCGAAGTCCGGCGCCGTGGAGGTGCCGAAACCGGCAGCCGCCTCGACCGTGATGGCCACTCCGGCTTCGACCACGGAGAACGCGGTCGTCAAGGTTTTCACCACCGCCCGTTACCCCGATCTTTCCAAGCCCTGGACCAAACAGGCTCCGGTTGAGGCGACCGGCACCGGTGTCGTTATCGAGGGTCGGCGCATCCTGACCAACGCGCATGTCGTGCTGTATGCCAGCCAGGTTCAGGTGCAGGCCAATCAGTCCGGCGACAAGATCACGGCGCGCGTCGTTGCCATCTCGCCGGGGATCGATCTCGCGCTGCTTGCGCTCGAGGATGAATCCTTCTTCGACACCCGTCCTGCGATGGTGCGGGCGGCTGAGCTGCCGCAGGTCAAGGACACCATCCTTGTGCAGGGGTTTCCCACCGGCGGCACGAGCCTGTCCACGACCAAGGGTATTGTGTCGCGCATTGATTTCACGGGTTACAATTTCCCCATGGCGGGTCTGCGTATCCAGATTGATGCGGCCATCAATCCAGGCAACAGCGGCGGACCCGCGCTGATCGGCGACAAGATGATCGGCGTGGCGTTTTCCCGGCTGGGAGGTGGCGACAACATCGGGTACATCATCCCCAACGAGGAGATCGAGCTGTTCCTGGCCGACGCGGCGGACGGCACGATCCACGGCAAGCCGGGATCCTGGGACTCACTCCAGACCCTCCACAATCCCGCTTTGCGCGAGTTTCTCAAGCCGGCGGCGGGGACCGAAGGGATTGTGGTGAACCACGCGGATACACGGGATCCGAGCTATCCGCTCAAAGCCTGGGACATCATCACCCACATTGGCGAAACCCCCGTCGATCATGAAGGCATGATCAAGCTTGGACCCAACCTGCGGGTCGCATTCCGGTACATGATTCAGAAGCTGGCCCGGAATGGGGTCGTGCCGATGACGGTGATGCGGGAAGGCAAGGCGCTCAAGCTGGACGTGCCCGTGGCGATGTCGCGACCGATGCTGTTGAAGAGCCTGGCGGGTGCCTACCCGCCCTACTTCATCTATGGCCCCATGGTGTTTTCCGCGGGCAGTCAGGAATTTGTTGGCGGATTGAACAATGTGGCGGTCATGGCGCTCCTCAGTGCGGCGGGCAATCCGCTTGTGATCCGACGCGGCGACCAGCCGGCCTTCGACGGGGAGGAACTGGTTATCGTTTCGTCGCCTTTCTTTCCGCACAAACTCTCCAAAGGATACTCAAATCCCATCGGGCGGGCGGTGAAGACGGTCAATGGGGTGGCGATCCGCAATCTGGCCCATCTGGTGGAGACGCTGCGCGACATCACCGACGACTTTGTGGCTTTCGAATTTCAAGGACGCGAACAGGAGCGGCTCGTATTTCCTCGCAAGGAGATGCTGGCGGCGACCGAAGAAATCCTCAGCGACAACGGGGTGCGGGCGCAGGGCTCACCGGATACCATGAAAGTCTGGCAGGCGGACAAGTCGTAGGAAACAGCCCGCAGCGCGCGCCCATCGGACAAGAATTCAGTTTGCCGTGCGCGCGTGAATGCGGGCAAATCAGGCATGTCCTTCACTCCTCCTCGCAGTCCGTATGAAAAGGTGGGCGGAATCGTGTTTTTTGGCCGCCTGATCGACAAGATCCGACTCCATCTGGCCGGAAAGCTCCCGGACACCTATAATCTCGGCGAGAGCAACTGGTACTTTTTTGATGCCCGCTGCACCCGATTTCTTGGTGTCACGTTTTCCGACCTGGTGGCGCGGGTGAAGCGCGGCGGCAGCGATGAGATGCTTCTTCGATGGTGCTTCAGGAACGGCCGCAAACCCAGCGACGAGGAGATCGACATCTGGAACACCTTCATGATGAAGCGAGGCCTGGAAGACGCCGTCAGCGAGGGGGTGGAGGAAGGCAAACGGCTGGCTGGATTGAAGCGCCGCAAGGACATCCGGACCTTCTTTGAACTGATCGATGCGGAAGAGGGGCGGCGTTAGCCGTTCCCGCCTCCGAAAGACCGCCAATCGGCGCGGCGATTTGCGTATTGACGGGGTACCCGCACCGTCGGTGTACGCGGAGGGTCCGGCAACGGGTGCCGTCCCGTCGCTTCCTCCTTCCATGCGAATCCTGCTGCTGACTGCTTTCGCCTCTCTCTTCCTCGTAGGTTGTGCTTCAACGCCCACGGCCATGAACCTCGCCACCGTTCCCCAGGTCGATCTGAACCGCTTTATGGGGCAGTGGCATGTGATCGCCCACATCCCATACTTTCTGGAGAAAGGAAAGGTGGACACGTCCGACATTTACGCGCTCCGCCCGGACGGCCGGATCGACAACATCTTTCGGTTCCGCAAAGGCAGCTTCGATGCGCCGGAGCAGGAGTGGCGCGGAGTCGCCTGGGTGGTCAACTCCCAGACCAACGCCGAATGGAAGGTGCAGCTCCTCTGGCCGTTCAAGGTGGGGTACCTCATCCTCGAGTTGGATCCGGAGTATGGCTGGTCCATCGTTGGCACGCCCGATGGTAGCAAGTTGTGGATACTGTCGCGGTCGCGGCACCTGTCGGAGGACGCGTACCGCGATCTCCTGCACCGCGTGGAAAAGCGGGGCTACCGACCCTCTTCTCTGGTCAAAGTGCCGCAGCCTGAGGTGTGAACGCAGTGGCCTCCGGCCGCGCGGAAGGCGCCGGGATGATCCGTCCCGAAAGTGGGACGGCGCAATCCCACCCGTGGCGTCAGGTCGATTCTGCGATTTCGGCGAGGAGTAGGTTACTCTCTTGTAATGAGAGGGATGCATAATTCGTATGGCCTTGGCACAAGGGATGCAGGGAAACCAAGGTGATGAACCATCTTCTGCTGGATTTGCGACAGGCGCTGCGGCTGCTGGGTCGCCGTCCTGGATTTTCCGCCACGGTGGTTCTGGTGCTGGCGCTTGGAATTGGCGCGAACTCGGCGATTTTCAGCGTGGTCAACGCGGTGCTGCTCCATCCGTTTCCCTACGAAGATTCCGATCGCATCGTGTTCATAGGATCCACCCCGGCGGGGCAGGTGGGCACGATGCCGGTGGCTTACCCTGATTACGAGGAGTGGCGCGCGCAGGCGCAGCGGTTCGAGCAACTGGCCTACGTCAACAACCACACGTTTACGCTGACGGATGTGGCGGAGCCGGCCACGGTGCCCGGAGCGGTGATGACGGCCTCGGCCTGGCCCTTGCTCGGTCTTCGGCCGATTTTGGGACGCACGTTCACGCCGGCGGAGGACCGGCCGGGCGCTGATCCGGTGTGCGTGCTCAGCCAGGGGGCGTGGGAGACTCGTTTTGGTTCCGATCCGGCGATCCTCCACCGGCAGATCTTGCTCGATGGCCGGGCGCACACCGTGATCGGGGTCATGCCGGCGCGATTCAAGTTTTGGGCCGCGGAAATCTGGACCCCGGTCGGGCTGGAGGCGGATACCGAATTGATGCGCAGCCGGGTGTTGCGGATGGGGGCCTTTGTGGTGGGTAAATTGAAGCGAGGGGTCAGTGTGCCAGAGGCTCAGGCGGAGCTGGCGACGATCGCGGATCGCATCGCGATCGAGCACGCCGACACGCACAAGGGAGTGGGCGTCTCCGTCACCTATCTCAGTCAATCCGTGACGGGCGGTTTTCGCACGCCCTTGATGGTGCTGTTGGGCGCGGTCGCGTGTGTCCTGCTCGTCGCGTGCGCGAACATCGCGAACCTGCTGCTGGCGCAGTCGGCGGCGCGCGAGCGGGAGTTTGCCATCCGCGCCGCGCTCGGTGCCTCACGTGGGCGAGTGGTCATGCAGATGCTGATGGAGAGTCTGCCCCTCGCGGTGCTCGGGGGCGTGGCGGGTTTGTTGCTGGCTACGTGGGGGTTGAACGCGCTCCTCTTGCTCATTCCGGCTGACTCGATTCCCGTTGAAGCGCAGATCCAGATCGATGGCACGGTGATGGCCTACACCGCCGCCTTGTCCCTCGGCACGACCCTGGGGTTCGCCCTGCTGCCGGCGTTTTTTGGCACGCGCGACAGTTTGGGCGACGGCTTGAAGGAAGGCAGCCGCGGCACGAGTGGACGAAGGTCGGGCCGTTTGCGCTCGGGTTTGATTGTCGCGGAAGTGAGCCTGTCGCTGACGCTGCTGGTGGGTGCCGGTTTGTTGATCCGCAGTTTCTCGCGACTCCAGGCGGCGGATCCCGGCTTCAATGCCCAGAACCTGCTGGTCCTGCCGGTGCAGCTCCCGACGGCGCAGTACACCTCGGGAGTGAAGGCGACCCAATTCTTCGAGGAGGTGGTGGCGCGGTCGAAGTCGATCCCCGGGGTGAAGGCGGTGGGTGCGGGGGCCAACATTCCATTTCGCGGGGGTGCCGGGCTACCGTTGCTGATCGAAGGGCGGACCTATACCGACCTCAATGAGCTGCAGGGGGTTCAGTTCAATCTCGTGATGGGTGATTTTTTCCGCGCCCAAGGGCTGAAGCTGCTCCAGGGACGGACGTTTACGGAGTCCGACCGCCCAGGCAGCGAGCCCGTCGTGATTCTTAACGATGCCGCGGTCAAGCGGTTCCTCCCCGATGGAGATCCCCTGGGCAAACGAGTCATGCTTGGGCTGCCGGAGAACCTGATCAAACCGGGCATGATCCCGGCGGGACTCGACACGTTCCAGTGGACGACGGTGGTGGGGGTGGTGCAGAGTGCGCGGCACTTTGGGTTGCAGAACGATCCGGTGCCCACGGCTTTCATTCCGGTGGCGCAGAGTTGGGAGGCGCCGTTGATGCGCACGTCCATGTTTGTGCTCTTGCGGACGGAAGGCGATCCCACGCACGTGGCTTCGATGGCGAGGGAGGTTTTGTGGGGCATCGACCGGAACCAGCCGGTCGGACGTATCGCAGCGATGGAGACCATGATCCGGGAGTCGCTGCAACAGTCGCGCTTCAGCATGGTTCTGCTCCTGCTCTTTGCTGTTATTGCCCTGATCCTCGCGGCCGTGGGAATCTACGGTGTGGTTGCCTGGAACGTCACCCAGCGGACGCGGGAAATTGGTATCCGACAGGCCCTCGGAGCGACCCGACAGGACGTGCACCTGCTCATCCTGCGACAGGGTATGCGCACCGTGCTGCTGGGACTGTTTGTCGGATTGGCGGGCGCGGTGGCGGTCACTCACACCCTTTCCAGCCTGCTGTTTGAAGTGAGCGCGCTGGACCCGTGGACGTATGTGGCAGTGTCGGCGCTGCTGGGCTTGATTGGATTTCTGGCCTGTGTGATTCCGGCCCGCCGGGCCACTCGGGTCGATCCCATCGTGGCCCTGCGGGTGGAGGGTTGAGAGGATCTGGGCCGGCGTGGAGTGCGTGAGCGGACGGATGAAGCCACCCGCCGGCTTGCGGAGCCGGCGGAGGTGGTTTTACTCCGCGCATGCCAATTCCGAGCCTTGCACTCGTGACCGTGCTTCGCGAAACCGCGGATCGCCTGGAGTCAGGCGATGCGTACCAGTGGTCGCATTTTGGGCGGTGCAATTGCGGGCACCTCGTGCAAACCGTGACGCGGTTGTCGCCGGCCGAGATCCACGCGGTGTGTTCGCCTGAGCTGCTGGAGTGGAGTGAGATTCCTGACGACTACTGCGCCGGCACCGGACTGAAACTTGAGTTTGTCCTCGACCGCCTGCGTGAACTGGGACTCGCCCGCGAGGACTTTCGTCAAGTGGAGGACCTGAGTGACAGCCGGGTGTTGCACGCACTGCCCGGCGGGCACCGGTGGTTGCAGCGCAACCGCCGCGAGGATGTGGTGAGCTACTTCCGCACGTGGGCGTTATTATTGGAGGCCGAAGCCTCGAATTTGCCCGGTGTTCAGCGCGAACCGGAGCAGCGAACCCTGGAAAGGGATGCCCTGTGGGAGACTGCGGAAGCCGAGGCGCGCTAACCTTCAGGCGGGAGGCTTGGGGTCGCCGGGCTGGCTGCGACGAGAGGGGTGCAGCATCGAGGCGAAGGGGGACCAGAGCTGCCCGAGGAAGTGGGATGGCATCGGTTCGCAGATGCCAAAGTTTTCCGGCCAGCGACCCTTTGGCATGTAGTAGGTGCCGAAGAGCAGATCCCAGATCGGGAAGAGACCGGCGAAGTTTTTGTCCCAGGCCTCACGATCTTTTGAGTGGTGCCAGCGGTGGAACACCGGGGTGGCGAGCACCGTGCGGAGCGGGCCGAAGTCCCAATTGACGTTGGCGTGCAGGAAAACGGCGTACAGGGTCAGAAGCGGGGCGGTGGAGAGCGTGACAGTCGGGTTGTAGCCGAGCAGGAGCACAGGGGTGGCCTGCGCGAGTTTGTTCACCAGTTCGTTGACGGGGTGCACCCGCAGACTACCCAGCCAATCGAGGTCCTCCGAGCTGTGGTGAACCGCGTGGAACGGCCACCAGCGACCGCGGTGGAAGAGCCGGTGGACCCAGTAGCCGATCAGGTCGACCAGCACATAGATCTGGATTGCCTGCAGCCAGACGGGTTGCCGACTGAGCGGACCGTAACCCCGATAGGCCTGGAGTTTGAGCAATTCGGGGGTGGTCAGCTGAGCCAGAATCAACAGCGCGGCCGGGAGGATGAGCGTCAGACGCACCAACGGTTTGGTCAGAAGGATGGTGAAGAAACCGTAGATGACATCGGTGGCCCAGCCCCGACGAAAGACAGGTTGGACGCGACCACGCCCCAGCCCGCGCTCGATCACAAAGAAGAGCAGCCCAAGCAACGACAAGGCGAGGGTGGCGCGGAGGAGAGTCGGTTCGGCGTTCATGCCAAAAGAGGGAGAGGGAAGAGGCAAAGGGGGACCCCATGCGGACCGACCCGCGGCCAAGGACCCCGCGGGAATGGACAAGGTGGCTCGCTCTGCTGTGCCCCGGAACCCAAGACGCGGCCGAGCACGGTGCCGTTACGCCGCGCCACGAAATGACGACCCCTCGAGGGTGCAAACAAGGGACAGGCGGATTTATGCAATCCGAGCGGGTTGCATAACAAGGGACAGGCGGATTTTTAGCAATCTACTGAAGTTGCGTGATAGGGACAGGCCGATTTTGCGCCTTGGCGCGGGTCGTCGGGGAACGCCACCGGAACGGCTGGGCGGACAGCGATCGAGGCAATAAGGGACAGGCCGATTGCCCGTGGTCGGCGCCGAGAATAAGGGACAGACCGATTTTGCGACCTGCTTGGACCGGACTCGATTCGGGCGGTCAGGGACGACGCCGGACCATGAAGCGCTCAGGGTTGGGATACCGATCGAAACCCAACGGGCGATACACGCCCTGTGCATCGAGGGTCAGCAGGTAGGTGCTATCGACGTCTGCGATTTCGGGATGGGCGAGAAGCTGACGCACCAGATGGCGGGCTATCCCCTGGCCGCGAAAGGCTTCTTCGACGTACACGTCGGCGATGTAAGCGAACCGGGTGGTGTCGGAGGTGCAGCGCGCCACGCCGATCTGTCGTTCGTCGGAGAAACAGCCGACCACCACGGTCGAACGGCGGAAACCTCGCTCCACACGTTCCCGGGAAATGCCAGGCGACCAATAGGCATGGCTCAGCCAGTGGTGGATGATCGTGAAGTCAAACTCCTCTAGTGCGTGGGTGTAGCGCAGCGTCATGGTCGTCGGTCACCCAGTTGAGCCCCCTTCCGGGTCGAGGGAAATGCCGAAACGCACTCCATCGCTCGCAGCTTGCGCACCGCGTCCCGCTCGTTTCCCTTTCGCCATGGTCCACTTCGACCCCGTTCGCCGGTGAGAATCGACGCTCACGTCCATGTCGTTGGAACCGGAACCGGCGACACCGGTTGTTGGTATCGACCGCGCGGATTGACCCGGCTCGGTGCCCCGTGGTTGGTGCGGAGCATCGGGTTGACGACCCGTGACCTGGCCGGGCCCGAGTTCGACCGCGTTTACGTGGACCAATTGCTGGCCTACGTGCGCACGTCCAGCATTCAACGCCTCCTGCTTCTGGCGCATGAGCTGCCTCACCGCGAGGACGGCACGCCCCTCCCGGACCGGGCCTCGTTTTACGTTCCCAACGATTACGTTCTCCGTCTTGCCCAACAACACCGGGAATTCCTGCCGGCGGTCTCGATTCATCCGTCGCGGCGCGATGCTCACGATGAGCTGGAAAAGTGCCTCGCTGGTGGCGCCGCCGCTCTCAAGTGTCTGCCCAATGTCCAGGGCATCGACTGGAACGACCGGCGTCACACCCGCTTTCTCGAGCGCATGGCCGAGGCCGGCTTGCCGTTGCTGGCGCACACGGGCAGCGAGCGTACGATGCCCGTCATGGAAGCAAAGCTGGCGGACCCCCGCGTGCTCACGCGCCCCCTGGAAATCGGGGTCACCTGCATCGCCGCCCACTGCGGAACCGGCACGATGTTTGTCGATCCCGACTACCTTGACGCCTTCGCCGCGATGGCGGAGCGGTTTCCTCGCCTTTTTGGCGACAATAGCGCGCTGGCGGCCCTCAATTTCCGGCTCCGTCCATCCGCCCTGCGGCGCCTGACCTCCGGGCTGCTGGCGGATCGGATTCTCCATGGCAGCGATCTTCCCGTTCCGGTCAGCGGATTTCTTGCCTGGCTGTGCGGGCTACTGCCCTGGCATGAGCACAAGGCCGCAGCGTCGCTGGAGAACCCCCTTGAGCGCGACGCCCATCTCAAGCGCGCCCTTGGCTTTTCCCCGTCCACCTTCACCCGCGCCGGGAACGTGTTGCGCGTGTCAGGTTCGCCGTCCCCGGCGGCCTGAACCGGTCGCGCCGCCCGTCCGGGCTTCAGAGTTCAATGGGAACCCGGGCCAGCGTGGGCGCAGCCTGCCCGTCGACCACCCGGGGAAGGAAACGCCACTCCATCACATCCCGCTCAAACTGGGCGGCATGAACCGCGGGGAGACGGGGTTCGGTTTCGACCGAGGTGACCCTCCCCTGGGTGTCAATCTGCACGAGCGCCTCGAAGGTCCGGGTATCCAGTTTTCGGTAGAGCGTGCCGTTCAGCTGGCAGAGGTACGGCCTCGCTGGCTGCTCGCCTGCGTTTTTGCTCCGGATGTGCTCGTAGACGGCCAGAGGGTGTCGGCTCAGCCGCGTGGCCGGGGCGTCGGGGTCGAGCAGCGGCAGCAGCTGTCGGATGCGCGTCAGCGCATGATCCGGGCCGAGGTAGGTTTCTCCCTGGAAACTGTGGTAGATCAGCTGCCCGTCGCGATTGAGGACAACGAGACAGGGAATACCCCGCCCCGCCCATCGTTCTAGGACCGGCAGTTTCTTGAGCTGCGAATATGCAACGGCGGGCCACGGCATGCCGGCCTCGCGCACGTACTTCACCTGTTCGGCTGCATTCCGATCGTTGCTGACAAAGATGAGCTCAAAGCGGTCCGCCAGGACCGGGTCTTTCTTCAAGTCGTGGTAGGCCTCCACCAAGCTTGGCGTGTATTTCCGGCACGGCACGCACCAACTGGCGGAGAAATAGACAAGATAGAACTCCGGCTCGGGTCGCGAACCCGGTGACCACGGCGTGAGCTTCGAACCATTCCAGGACACCAAGCGGTTGCGCACGGCCTTGGCGACGGGTGAATTGGACGTCGTCCAAGGGATCGGCGTGGAATTGACCTTCGCCAGATGAGCGGACACCTCGGCCAGTCCCGCGTCGTCGAGTGCGTCCAGCCGCAGGAGACTGGTTCCGTGAGGGTGGCGAATCAGTGCGACGGGACCGTAGACCGCGGCCAGTTCCCCTTCCACCTTCAAGCCGGAGATGGTCCAGGAAGCTGAAAACGCCGGAGCGGCGGTCCAGCCCGCAAGCAAAAGAAGCATGATCCTTACGAAACGACCTTGCATGTGCAAAAGGTGGCGGCCTTGCCGCCGAATTGAAGCCAAAACCTCATTACCCTGACCTTCGAAGGGACTCTGCGGCACCCGGAGTCGGCCGGGCTAGAGATCAGCCAGGCGCACCTCAAGTCGCCGTGCTTGCTGCGCCCGTCGTGCGGACAGCTCCACCCCGATGGCGTCGAGACCCAGCGCGTTGGCGACGGCGGGCACCGTGCCCACGCCGCAGAACGGATCGACGATGAGTCGCGCCCCGGCTTGATCCCGGGCGAAGCGAATGGCATGGGCGGCGGCGCGTGGTCCCATGGCGCGCACCCACACGGGCCGGCCGGCATCCACGATCACATCGGGCAGTCCGGGTTCCTCCGTGGAGCGAAGGGCACGCGACACCGCCATCAGGTGGGTGTAGCCGGGCCGACGTCCCGTCACGTGTCCGGGCTGGAACCGGCAAACGATTTTGTGGAAGAGCAGCAAGGCTCCCGCCGCTTCGGCGGCCCGCAGCACGAGGGCACCTTTGTCGATCCAGCGTCCGTCGTGGCGAACATCCGATTGGAAAAAGAGAGCGGCCCCGTCGTCGGGCACGAGACGGATGCACCGCGTTGCCGCTTCGACGAACCACTCACTCCAGATGGCGCAGCCCATCCGCACCTCGGAGAGATCGGGCAGCGATGTCACGACGCAGGCACCGGGTCTCGGGCTCTGGGTCCGCAGCCACGGCAGGGCGTCGCCCGTGATCACCTCACGGACCGGCGTCCGCCCGCTTCCGGCGGCCGGCCGCACCGGGGCCGCGGGACTCATGGCACGACCCCCTCGGTCCATTCTGGGTGTCCGAAATTAGGATACGTGTCATTTGGAACGTAGGGCGCCTCGGGCGGCGTGGCGTCGGGATGCCCGACAATCAGCTCGAAGAGCTCCGGGGTGAGAAAAAAGGCGAAAAGGTCGTTGTCCGCTCCGACGGCATAGACCCGCTCGGGCGAACCGGCGGCGGCGAGGAGACGGTTGATGAGGGCAAAGGTGCGCGCCATGCTCAATCCCCGGATGAGTCCGGGCTGCTCGCCGTCCTTGTCCCGTTGGAGTTCCTCGCGGGAGTAGATGACGTGGGCGACATCGCCCACGTAGAGGACGTGACCCGTGGCGCCGGACTCGGCGCGCATTTCGGGCAGTTTCACGCCCTCGGCCACGAGCAAAGGCCGCACCGTTCGGAAAAACTCCACCAATCCCCCCTCCGCCAGGTCCTCGGCGTCGGCGGGATTGAGCCGGTGGGGAGGTCCGCTGAAGAGGGCGGTCCATCCCTGGCGCAGGATCGCCTGCCGATGAATGCCGAGCTGATCGGCAGGGAGTTGACGAAAATAGCCGAGCGCCTCGAGACGGTCCACCAGGGCCGTGTTGATCCGGATCGCCCGTTCCTGGAATCCCCCCGCCGGGTCGCTCCGCGGCGGGTCGCCGCAACCTTCGACCAACAAGGCCGCGAGCAGCATCAGTCCGAACCGGCAGGCGCGAGGAAAGGGCATGCCGGCCAGTCGGACGCAAGGGGCCGTTCGACGCAATCCTGCGTCCAGGGTCCCTTGGCGGTGATCAGATCCGTTCGAACTTCAAGGGATAGGTCCGGCCCGAATTGAACTGGGCGACGTAGAGGCTCTCCTCACGGTCGACCAGAACATCATGCGGATGTGTGAATACACCACCCTCCTGCCGCATGGACCGCAGGCGCCCGTCGTCATCGTAGACGGGTGCCGTGCCACCGATGTTGGCCACCACGCGCAGGTCTTCGTCGAGCACCGAGATGAAACCCCGGCTGTCACGGTCCTTCGGCCAGTTGTCGGCGAGGTGGGCGACGAACCGGTGGCGGCCGCGCCGGCGGATCTGGCGCGGATTGCCGCCGGGAAGATCGAAGCGCTCAAGGATGCGCCCATCGAGTGTGAGGCGAAGCAGGTATTGCTGGTCGCTCATGGCGATGAGCAGGGTATCCTCGCCGTCCGGCGCCTCGTCGATCATGCCGCCATGGGGTCCCCAGTGCACGATGCCGCCCTCCGCGCCGCCAAACGTTCGCCGCCAGGCGCCGTGAGCTTCGTAATGGTGGATGTAGTCGCGGCCGTAGCCGTCGAGCACGAGGAACTCCCCGTTTCGCCGATGCAGGGTCCAGGAAGGGCGGTATTGGTCCTCCTGGGTATAGCGACCGGATGCCTGCGGCCACGTCCATTCATCGAGCGTCGTGCCGTCGAGCGTGGTCTTGGTCACGCGGTGGGTCTTTAGATCGGTGATGAACAGCACCTCGCGGCCTCCCTGCTCGACCAGACTCAACCCATGCGCGCCGGGAAACGTGGTTCCCCATTTGTGCACCAGCCGTCCCCGGCGGTCGTAGACGATGACGTTGTTGGTGGTGTCGTCCGTCAGGAGAAGGATGTGCCCTTCGCGGTCCTCGACCAGTCCATGGCCGTTGTTCACCGGCGTGGCTGGGTCGAGCACACCCCAGCCGGGCACCTGCCGGTAGCGGAACGAGCCGTGACCCAGAGTCGCGGGAGCGGAGGCCGCCCGCACCCGGGGCAGGGCCATGGTCCCGGCGGAGAGCAGGACGGATGAGCGGAGGAAGGTGCGACGGGAAATCGGGTATCGACAGGGCTTCACGGCAGGGACGGGACGCGGTGGCGGGGAGGGTGGACGTGCGGTCGGTCACGACGATCGCCACGGAATCCGGTCGCGGCGAGCCTGAAGACATCGCCTTATTCCTGCGGGCGGGTGGTCCGTGAACCAAAGGGAGGGGCGATGGGGAGCGACGTGCGATCCCGCGGCGCCGACGGAGCGGCGCCCTCCAGGGAAAGGGAAGGTGAGGCTAGAACGATTCGCCGCGCAGGAGCTGGTGCTTGCGCATCATGTAGTGCTCAAAGTGTGACAACGGGATGTCGGGCGGCACGAGGTGGTCGACCGAGGGAATGAAGCCTCCGTCGGCGATCAGCGGCTGGAGCGAGCGGAGGTGGGCGTCGATGTCGGCGGAAGAGCGGGCGAGCACCCGTTTATCCACCCCGCCCCAGAGGCGCAGGTCGTGTCCGAACCGTCGGCGAAGCGCGAGCGGATCCATGTCGGACGCGCGCTCCATCGGCCAGATCGCGTCGACTCCCGCCTCAAGAAAGTGCGGGATGACCAGCTCGCAGTTGCCGTCGGTGTCGACGATCACCCAGCGCACGCCGGAGGATTTCAAGAACGCGACCAGACGCTTCATCTGCGGCAGAATGAAGCGCCGGTACATGTCGGGGCTGAGCAGCGGACCATTTTTCATGCTCAGGTCCTCGTTGATGAAGACGTAGTCGGGCTTCACACCGGCGGCGAAGACGGGACGTGAGGTCTCGATGGTGAAATCGGTGATGAATTCCATCATGTCCTCGATCATGGCCGGTTCGTCGTACCAGGCGTAGCTCAGGTTCTCCGTGCCCATCCACTCCCGCGCCCGCCAGTAGTAACCAAGCATGCTGCAATTGCGGCCGAGGATGAGCGGGTGTCGCCGGCATTTCCACCCCTCGAGTAGAAACTGATCCCAGTAGGCCGGGTACCGGCTCGGGGTCGAGGGGCGGTAGCGGTGTTTGACGGCCTGGAAGTCCGCGGGTGTCGCGATCGGAAAGCGCAGGTACTCATCCATGCTGGCCCGCATGCCCTCGGCCGCGCCGGTCACGAGGGCCCGCGAGACGACCCCGTTGGAGCGCTGGATGATCTCGGTGTCGCCTTCCCGCTCCAACACCCGTTCCTCGTACGGAGGAATCATGTCGAAGCGCACGTCGATGTATTCACGCGGGTCGAGGTCCCAGCGCGCCTCGCCGACAAACCAGTCCCAGTGCAGGTCGTCGACCGGCAGCCCTTCCTCCCTCCAGCGCACCTTGGTCTGCGCCCAGACCCCGACCTCGTGGTTGGGTACGCGATCGACCGGGGAGAAATTCATCGAGGCGTGAAACCGTTCGAGGGCGTTCATGAAGGTGGGTTTCGGGTGGAGACAGCGCGGCGGTGAGGGTGCGATGGCAACGCAACGGGACGCGGCCCTAGTCGGGCAGCAGAAGGTGGTCGATGTAGGAACCCTCGAAGCCGGGCTCCAGGTTGAGCTCGATGCACTCGAACCGCGCGCAGGCGACTTCCATGTCGCGCAGGGCACTTCGGTCGTTCAGCGCGAGGAAGGCGCCGCCGAGGGAGGTATTGCCGACGACTTCAATTTGCGACGGCGTGAACCCGGGCAGCAACCCGCAGCCGATGGCATGATCCAGGGACAGGTGGAGTCCGAAACCACCCGCGAGAAACAGCGTGCGGACCTGGGAGGCGGTCCGCCCCAGACGCTCCAGCAGCGTGCAGATGCCCGCGGCGATCGCGGCCTTGGCCTGCAGCAGCCGCGCGATGTCCAGCTCCGAGATCCAGATCGGCCCGGAGCGACCGTGGGCATGCAGTCGCAGTTTCCGGCCATAGGCGTCGGCCGTGAGCGCGTCTCCCGCGGAAGCGGCGAAGGCGGCGGTGAAGCGTCCGTTTTCGCCGATGATGCCCGTGCGGCGGGCTTCCCAGAGAAAATCGACGTAGGCGGATCCGCAGATACCGAGCGGAGGCAGGTCCCCGCCGATTACGCCGAGATGTGCCACGAAGGGCGAGGCCTCCAGCCGGATGCGTTCAATGGAACCACGGACACCCCGCGCGCCACTGGTCAGCCCGGCGCCCTCGAAGGCGGGTCCGGCGGCGGTGGCGCAGCCCAGCAGCCGGCCGTCCTCCTGGGCGATGATTTCCCCATTGGTGCCGACGTCGACCAGCAGGTTGAGGCCTTCCCGGTAGAGCAGTCCCGTGGCGGCGACGCCCGCGGCGAGGTCTGCGCCCACGTAGGCGGCAGGTCCCGGCAGCAGATGAACCACGGCGCCCGGCCCGCCAAAGACCAGCCCGAGCTCACCTGGCGAATGGATACGATGCTCAGGAAACACCGGGTTGAACGGATGCACACCGAGCGGACTCGGATCCACCCCGGCGAGCAGATGCTGCATCGTGGTGTTGGCGGCGACGACCATGACTCCCACCGCCGCCGGCGGCAGCCCGGCGGCGGCGCAGGCCTCTTCCAGCAACGGCTGCAGGGTTTCAGCGGCGATGGCCTTTTGCAGCGCCTGCACGGCGGAGCGGTTTTCGTGGCAGCGCTGGATGCGGGTGAGCACATCCTCCCCAAATCGCACCTGGGCGTTGAAGGACGAGGCCCCGGCGAGGGATTTGCCCGTGGCCAGTTCGGTCAGGAGCAGGGCGACCGTGGTTGTGCCCACGTCAACGGCGGCCCCGTAAGCGGCGGTCGGGACCAGTGGATCCTGGGCCCACGGCACCCCCAATCGGAACTCCGCGACCACCGCGGGTTCGTGGCGGAGAAGCGAGCGGGCCGGCACTGCGATCGAGAGCGGGCGTCCGGGCAAGGCGCGGAACCGGCAGGCCCGGACCGGTCGATCCGGCACCGCGGCCACCGGTTCGCCTCCTTCCAGCGACTGAAGTTCGCCCGAGCGCACTTCGACCTCGCAGCCCCGGCACAACCCGCGACCGCCGCAGCGCGTGTTGAGCGGAGTGCCGCGGTGAGCGAGCAGCTCCGCGAGGGAAAGGCTGGCCTCGTCGGGACGGGAGGTGATGACCGTGAACGGGTCCGGGAGGGACATGGCGGTGAGACGCCGGACCGGGCACGATCCAGCGGGGTGCGGAGAGCGAACGCCGCACCCCGGACCGATACAAAAGATTGCGCATGTAGATCTTGAGAATTCTTGTGTGCGGCGAGGGAGACCAGCCGACTTGCGGTTTACAGGCGCGCGGTCGGGCCTCAGGACAGAGGACATGCCCCAGTTATCCGAATTGACTGCCGCCCTCGCCGCTGGAAAACGGGCCGAGACCGTCCGGCTGACCCAGGAACTTCTCGCCGCCGGCGTCCGGCCGCAGACCATCATTGAAGAGGGGCTCGTGCCGGGCATGGCGGTGATTGGAGAACAGTTCAAACGCAACGAGATCTTTGTGCCCGAGATGCTGGTGGCCGCCCGGGCGATGAAGGAGGCGTTAAAATTGCTGGAGCCTTTGCTGGCCGCGGCAGGCATCAAGCCCAAGTACACGGCCATCATCGGCACGGTGCGAGGGGACCTGCACGACATCGGCAAGAACCTCGTGTCCACCATGTGGCGGGGCGCCAACTTTGCCGTGGTGGATCTCGGCACCAACGTCGCCCCGGAGCGTTACGTCCAGGCAGCCCGCGAGCATGGGGCGCAGATCGTGGGGCTTTCCGCGCTGCTGACCACGACCATGCCGGCGATGAAGGAAACGGTGGCGTTGCTCAAGGAGGCCAATCTTCCCGGCGTCAAGGTGCTGGTTGGAGGCGCACCCATCACCCAGCTGTTTGCCGATGAAATCGGCGCGGACGGCTACGCGGCCGACGCCGGCACGGCGGTCGATCTGGCGAAACGCCTGGTCGGCGACGCGGCGTAGCGATGCCCCCGCGGCCGGGCGGCACCGCGGAACCCTTCGGAATGGATCCTGATGATTCCGGACTTCCGGCTGAACCCGACTCACACTCATGACTTCCCGGGAAAAAGTCCGGCGCGCCCTGCGCCATGAGGCCGGCCCGGTGCCGGTCGATTTTGGCAGCACCGGTGTGACCGGCCTGCATATCAGCTGTGTGGCGGCGCTGCGCGAACACTATGGACTGGACCGTCACCCCGTGCGCGTGTGCGAGCCTTTCCAGATGCTGGGCGAGATTGAAGACGATCTGGCGGGTGCGCTTGGCTCCGATTGCACCGGGGTGAACGGACGCACCACGATGTTCGGTTTTGCCAATGAAGGCTGGCGGGAATGGCGCACGCCCTGGGGCCAGGAAGTGATGGTTCCGGAAGGGTTCCGGGTGCGCGTGGACGCCGGGGGCGAACATTACCTCTTTCCGCAGGGCGACACGACGGTGCCGCCGAGCGGGCACATGCCGGCATCCGGGTACTTTTTCGACGCGATCATCCGGCAGGAACCGATCGATGAAGACCGGCTGGATCCAGCCGACAACTGCGTGGAGTTCCAGCGGCTTGCACCGGAGGACGTGGCGCATTGGCACCGGGAATTCGTGCGCGTGAAAGGATCCACCCGTTCGGTCACCGGCGGCATCGGGGGCACGGGATTGGGTGACATCGCGCTCGTGCCCGGTCCCTTTCTCAAGCACCCGAAAGGGATCCGGGACGTGAACGAATGGTACATCTCCCTCGTTGAACGCCGCGACTACGTGCACCGCATTTTCTCCCACCAATGTGAGATCGCGCTGGAGAACCTGGCGGAGTACGCGCGCATTGCGGGTGACGCGATGGACATCCTCTTTGTCTGCGGGACGGACTTCGGCACCCAGAATTCGCAGTTCTGTTCCGTGGCGACCTTTGACGAGCTTTATGCTCCCTACTACCGCCGGATCAATGACTGGGTCCATCGCAACACCGGGTGGAAGACCTTCAAGCACTCGTGCGGGGCGGTCCGGCCGCTGATGGAACGGTTCATCGATTGCGGCTTCGACATCCTCAATCCCGTGCAATGTTCGGCCAAGGGCATGGAGGCTGCCGGACTGAAGACAGACTTCGGCGACCGGATCGTCTATTGGGGAGGCGGCGTGGACACCCAGCACGTGCTCCCCTTTGGCACCCCTGCGGAGGTGACGGCGCAAGTGACCGAGCGCCTGGCGGCCTTTTCGCCCTCGGGTGGCTACATTTTCAATACGATTCACAACATCCAGGCCCGCACACCGACGGAAAACATCGTGGCGATGGTGGACGCCGTGCACGCCTTCAATCAACGCGGCGGTTGAGGCGGTGGGAGGAGGCGAACCTGGAGGGCGGTGTTGCACCTCGGGTTGCGCGCGGGCGTCGGGTGTTCGACGCGAGGCATGGCCGCGAGGGCCAGCCCTACAATGGGTATGATCAGATGTAGGGCTGGCCCTCGCGGCCATGCCTGGGGTTTCGCGTGGGTGCATGGGATGTGTTTCTTTGCCCGGCGGCCTCAAGTTAAGTAGTTGAATGGTATTTGTATAAGCTATTTTAGGGGGCGTGAGGAACGGACCCTACGGAACTGCGACCACGTCGGTGGGTCTGCCCTCTCGCCGGGTGCTGTCGCCCGCCCTTCAGTTGCGATTCTCTGCCACCCTCTTTTCCTTTCCTTTCCTTTCTCCATGAACACTCGCCCCTCTTCCTTCTGGTTCCTCGTCCGCGCAGGGTTGTTTGGGTTTCTGCTGATGCTGGCGGGCGCAGCGGTCGCGCAGGTGGAGACCGGGCCGGCGTTCACGATCCGGCTGTTTGACACGGCGGTGGTCGTGGGCCAGCCCTTCACCCTGACGACGGCCACCAGCGGCTTTCCCACGCCCGAGTATCAGTGGTACAAGGACGATGTGGCGTTGCCCGGGAAGACACAGGTGACGCTGAGTTTTACCAGCATCCAGTTTTCGGATGCAGGATTCTACTATTGCCGGGCGCGGAACACGGGCGGCACGGCGGTCAGCACCACCGCCGTGATCACGGTGGTGAATCCGCCCGTCGGCCCCTTTGGCCGCATCACGAACGCCTCGGTGCGCACCACGCTCACGGCTTCGCAGCTCCTGACCGTCGGGTTCACCATGCAGGGAGGCGCGCGTCCCGTGCTGCTGCGGGCGGTCGGCCCGAGCCTGGGCCGTTTTGATGTGCTCAATTTCATGCCCAACCCCTGGATGGCGGTGTTTCAGGGCGGCACGCTGCTGGAGATCAACGACACGTGGGGCGACACCCCGGCACTGCTGACCGCGTTCGCCAGCACGGGGGCGTTCTCCCTGTTGCCGGGCAGTCAGGACGCGGCGATGATCCGCACCGTGGGCGGAGGCCATACCGCGCAGGTGTCGGGCGTGCAGGCGGGCAACGTCCTGTTCGAGCTCTACGACCTGGGTTCAGAAAACCAGCCGCGGCTGACCAATCTCTCCGCGCGCAACCGCGTCGGGACGGGTGGGGATGTGCTCATTCTTGGATTCACGCTGGTCGGCAGCGCCCCGCAACCGGTCCTGATCCGGGCGGTCGGGCCGTCGTTGGCTCAATTCGGCGTGGCGGGCGTGCTCGCCGATCCGCGCCTGTCCGTGCATGCCTCCAATGGCGTGATCGTGGCCTCGAATGACGATTGGGATGATACGCAGGCCGCAGTGCACGCAGGGGCGGGCGCCTTCGCGCTCCCGGCCCGGTCCAAGGACGGGGCGGTCAGCCTCAGCCTGGCACCCGGCAGCTACACCGTGCAGGTTTCCGGGGTAAACGGAGGCACGGGCGAAGCGCTGGTCGAACTGTACGAGCTGCCTTGATACGTGGGAGCAGGCTGATCTTGACCCGGCCCGTGGTCGGGAGGGGCTGGCGATGAGGAACGGTGAAGCCCGGCAGGCCGACAAATCGAAGGGATTGACCTCCGCGCGGGTCCGGGCATGACGGGGTCGGCGATCGCGTCCGATCCGTCGGATCCCGGCACCCGGGAAACGGCAGGAAGCGCGCCGCTGAATCCATCACTTCCACGCCCATGAACGCACCCGCCTTCCTGCCCACCGCCGGCCACCCCCGGATTGTCCACCATGTCTTCTTCTGGCTGAAACGTCCCGATTCGAAGGAGGATCTCGAGCAATTGATCGCTGGCATCCGCGGGCTGGCGGCGATCGAAACCGTGCGCGGCATCCATGTCGGAGTGCCCGCCAGCACGGAGAAGCGCGAAGTCGTCGACAATAGCTACAGTGCGTCGGAGATCCTCTACTTCGACGACCTGGAGGGACAGGCCGCCTATCAGGTGCATCCCCTGCATCAGGCGTTCGTCCGGACCTGCTCCCATCTTTGGGCCAAGGTGGTCGTGTACGACGCCCGGTCGGCTTGAGCGGCGTTGTAGGCGGCCTCGCTGAGGCCGCTTCGTTTTAGGGGACTCACATCGCCCTTGCTGATGGGACTTTAATTCTGCTGGAGGGCGTCGCTCCGTCGACGCCGGGGAACGGTCCCCGCTTCACGGCGCCCGCCCGTTTTGGTTTCCCCGCTGCGCAACCGGCGCCGACGGAGCGGCGCCCTCCAGCATGGCAGAGCGTTGGTGTCCCCGGCTGCACAGGATTCCCGTTCGGCCCCTCTTTTGAGAGGTCCGCGCGCAGGTGCGGCGGAGGAACTGCGGACGTGAAAGGCGTGTGAATACGCATCCCCTGAGGGGATGTCCCGCCGTGTAACTGCGCAGCGATTCATGAAGCCAGCTGATGCTGGGTATGATTTCGCTGCATATCCGCGCTGATCGCGGGCCTTGCTCCGAGGAGAGATGGGGATGTGCCGACGTGAAGGCGCTTTTTGACTCAAGCTCGGAGTCGAAGTGCCGCGTAAGTTGAGACTTATCGCTTCATCTTCGATCCCCGCTTCGAAGGTGAAATTTCACTATCATGAGACTCAGCACAAAGATTATAGGAGCAGCAGCCCTCGCCGTCGTGGCCACCGCCATCGGAGCCACCGCCACAGTGTATTGGCTGTCGAAAGGCAATCGCGTCACGGCGCTACGACAGCAGATGAGCATGATTCTGCAGCAGGCGGAGGGTGTCGCGGATGCCATGGACGCCATGCACAAGGCAAAGGTCTACGACATCCCGGAGCTGGTGGCCCGGGCCAAGGTTGAGGCAGGCGGAAAGCCGTTGCGCGAGCACTACCGCGAGACTTCGTTCTACACGACCATCCCGATTGTGGCGTCCTGGCAGGCCGTCGAGACGTCGGCGAAAACCCTGGGCTATACCTTTCTCACGCCTTCGCGGCCCGATGTGGTCGCGCGCAATCCGAAGAATGGAAATGGTGCACAGTTTGCCGCGGCCTTCGCCGCGTTCGCCGCGGGGCAGTCGGAGTACTTTGTCCAGGACAGCAAGGAGAACAAACTGGTGCTGGCGCGTCCGGTCTTCCTGGAGCAGAGCTGCCTCAGCTGCCACGGCAACCCGGCCAACAGCGTGACCAAGGACGGACTCGACCCCCTCGGTTTCCCAATGGAGGGTCTGACCCTGGGTGAAATCAAGGGCATTTTTGTCCTGGAGGCGCCGATGACCGATGACGTCGTCGTGCAGCGCACGATGGCGAGCATGAGCCTCGTCAGCCTTCTGCTGCTGGGTGTGGCGGTGACGGGCTTCACGTTGTTTTGCCGGCGCTATGTCAACGGTCCGCTGTCCACCGCGATCGACCGGATTGAATCGGCGAGTGCGCACACCTCAAGTGCCTCCGACGAAATCGCGGCGGCGAGCAACGCCCTTGCGCAAGGTGCGAGCCAGCAGGCGGCCTCGCTGGAGGAGTCGGCGGCGGCTTTGAGCGAGATGACGAGCATGGCGACGAAGAATGCGGAGAACTCCGCCCGGGCCAAGACGAGTGCGGCCGAGGCCAGCCAGGCGCTGCGCACCGGCCTGGGTGATGTGGAACAATTGAATACAGCGGTGCAGGACATCCGCGGCGCCAGCGAAGAGATGGCCAAGATCATCCGGACCATCGATGAGATCGCCTTTCAGACGAACCTGCTCGCGCTCAACGCCGCGGTGGAAGCCGCCCGGGCCGGAGAGGCGGGGGCGGGTTTTGCCGTGGTGGCTGACGAGGTGCGCAGCCTGGCCCAGCGGGCGGCCGGTGCGGCCAAGGAGACGGAGTCGCGCATTCAAGTAGCCGTGAGCCACAGTTTGCGAGGAGCGGAGTTGAGCACCAGAGTCACCGCCGGCTTGAAGGCGGTGGCCGAGCAGGTGCACCGCGTGGACGGCATCATCGGAGAGATTGCGGCGGCCTCGCGCGAACAGGAGAACGGCTCAACCCAGATCAATCATGCCGTGGCGCAGGTGGATCAGGTGACCCAGAGCAATGCCGCGCAAGCTGAGCAGGCGGCCGCGGCGGCGCAGTCGCTCAACCAGCAAGCGTTGGTGATGCGAGAAGCGGTGCACCACCTGCATGACTTGATCGGGCCGAATGGCACTCCAGGGGTGACGTCGTCGCCGGCTTCCCCGGTCCCCGCGACCGTGGCCCGGACCGTCCATGCGGATCGTCCGAGCGCGCGAAAAAACCGTGCGGTTGTCGCGCGTTGACGCACCGGACTGCGGTGCGCGGCGGGCGTGACCCCGCCGCGACTCATCGGTTGCTCAGGGCAGGGCGTAGACCTCGATCAGGGCCTCACCGGTCGTGCCGTTGACTCCCGAGACTTGGACCGTGTAGCTGGCTCCGGCGGGAAGCGTGAGCACGGTGGCGGCGTCCCGGCTGTTCGCCGGCAGCGCAAACGCCCCCGCGCTGGCGAACGTCGTGGCGAGCGAAGCCTCCCAGTTGTCCGCCTCACCGATCTTGACGCCCCCGCTGCTGAAAATCTCCAGCCGCGGATCCGCCAGCGGCGCCGCGACCCCGAAGGCACCGAGGGCCGGCCCGATCGCACGGATCAGCACCCGCTGAGTGCCGGCGCCGGCCACGTTGAAACCGGCAATCAAAAGGTTTTCGCCGGTGCCGACCAGATTGCGGGCGGACAGATTGACCAACCGGGCGGAGGCATTGCTGCCCGAGTCGTATCCCTCGACGACGAGCACGCCGGCGGACGTTCCGGAGGCGTGTACGGTGGCGGCTCCGCTGACCACCTGTTCGAGCGCGGCGTCCTTGCTGCCGGGAGGAAAGCTGAACGCGCCCACGTTCCGGAAGGTCAGGGCCAGGGTGTTCGACCAGTCATTGTTTTCGGCAATTTTCACCGCGCCCTGGTAGAGTTCCAGGCGGGGATCCACCATCGCGGACGTCACACCGTATTCAGCCAGGCTGGGTCCGGCGGCGCGTAGGAGGACGGACTCCGTACCCCCGTCGACGACGAAGCCGACGATCACCGGTTGGGACCCGGGCGACCGGGTGCGGACCGAGAGATTGGAGAGCCAGGCGCTGGTCAGGACCGTGACGGTGGCAGCCGGACTCGTGACACTGCCGGAAGCGTTCGTGGCCGTCATCGTATACGTTCCCGCCTGGGCGGCAGTGACGTTTGGCATCGAGTAGGTGGGCCCCGTGGCGCCCGGAATGACGACCCCGTTGAACTTCCACTGGTACGTGGCCGGCGTGGCGCTCGTCACGGTGGTGACGAGGGTGGCGGTCTGTCCCAAGGCAAAACTCTGTGA
>Ga0154020_10001167_pt1 | contig 32423 bp, 35 predicted proteins | sample Klosneuvirus_201_FD_109709 | JGI IMG/M metagenome (GOLD analysis project Ga0154020, IMG submission 109709) | Active sludge microbial communities from wastewater, Klosterneuburg, Austria - Klosneuvirus_20160825_MG | ecosystem: Engineered > WWTP > Aerobic digester > Activated sludge | place...
ACCAGCACGGCCACGCCCAACAACAGTGCAGCCGTGGCAACGTCAAGAAGGGCCGGCACGCGGCCCAGCGTATGGAAGGCATAGGTGATGATGGCCAAGGCACCTGCCAGGTCCACCAGCTTCCAGGGTTCAAACTTTGCGGTGGAGACCAGGAACTGTGCATCGGCGGGTTTGAGCAGCACAAAATCCAACGTGCCCTTGCGAACATGTTCCACCACCGCCGTCAGGCTGGGACTCACCGCGCCATCCAGCACAGCTTTCACGGCGGTGAACCAGCCCATGACCACCAGCGCCTGGCCCCAGCTCCAACCCGCCACGGTCTCCCGCGCGCCGTAGATGACCCACAAGGGCACCAGCGCCACGCCCAGCCACATGATGGCAATGAGCCCTTCCAGCAAAAAATCCGCCCGGTACTGCATGGCGTTGAGCAGGCTGGTCCTCACCTGCACCCACAACAGCCCTGCGTAGCGGCGCAGCATCATGGTTTAGCCTCCAAATGCGGCAAACCGGCGCAGGCCGGCCTTCCACATCAGGTGCCCCAACACCGCAAACAACACCACGTAACCCCATTGCAGGCCCAGCTGGGAGAGCACCGCGGCGCGGTCATGCAGGCCCATGAACACCTCCACGGGAAAGGCCAGCATGGCGCGGAACGGCAACACATCCGTCACGGCACGCAACCACGGGGGATAAAGTTCCAGCGGGACCAGGTAGCCGCCCAGGATGGCGTGCACGGCCATCCACACCTCAAACAGGCCAAAGGCGCTCTCCACGTAGAAGGTGCACATTCCCAGCACCACCATGAGGAAGAACTGCAGCAGCCACGCGCCCACCACCGCCAGCAGGCCCATGAGAATGATGGCGGGGTCCACGCTCAGCTGCCCACCCGCCACAAACACCAGCACCACCAGCACGGGGGTGACAAAGACCAGGCGCATGGGAACGGCGGCCAGCTGTTCGGCCGAATAGTGCAGCACCGGATGGATGGGCCGCAGCAGCCGCATCCCCAACGTCCCCTGCCGTATCTCCATGGTGATTTCCCACATCACCCAGTTGCTGGTGATGAGCCGCACCACCATGGTGAGCAGGTAATACGCAACAAACTGCGGTTGTCCCCAGCGTCCCACCGGCGCATCCGCGGTGACGGTGTGCCACACCGCCAGCATGACCAGCGGCATGTTGGTGGTGAGCGCCCAGATGAGGAACTCGGCGCGGTAGGCCACCATGTCCATGAGGCCCACGCGCAACAACGTGGGATAGGCACGCAGCGCGGCCATCATGGGACGGCCCGCTTGAAGAGGTCCCGCATGACGTCATCCAGCGGCGGGTCCTCCACCGTGAGGTCTGCCACGCCCAGGCCCAGCGCTTCACGCACCACGTCCTTGAGCGCGCTGACGGGGACATTGAGCGTGGCGCTTGCATGATCCCGGGAGACCACCTGGGCCAACGCCAGGATGCGCTGCTGCTGCGTGTCCGGACCAAACCGAAGCACCACCCGTTTGTCCGGGCGCGTCCGGGTCACCAGAGCGTGCAGGTCCCCGTCATGGATGAGGCGTCCCTGATCGATCACAATGACCCGCGGGCACAGCGCAGTGACGTCCTCCATGTAGTGGCTGGTGAGCAGGACGGTGGCGCCGGTCTTTTCGTTGTAGGAGCGGATGAACCCGCGCACGGTGGCCTGCATGGAGACATCCAGGCCAATGGTGGGCTCGTCCAGGAACAGCACCTTGGGCTGGTGGAGCAGCGCGGCAATGAGCTCACACTTCATGCGCTCCCCCAACGACAACTGCCGCGTGGGTTTGCCCATGAGTGCGCCGGCATCCAGCAGGTTGACCAGGTCTGAGAGGGTCTTTTCAAACGCCACGCGGTCCAACCCGTACACCGCGCGGTTGAGCGCGTAGGTCTCCGTGGGCGGGAGGTCCCACAGCAGCTGCTGCTTCTGTCCCATGACCAGCGTGATGCGCCGCAAAAACGCGTCCTGCCGTTCACGGGGGACAAACCCGTCCACTTTCAGCGTGCCGGCGGTGGGATGCAGCAGGCCGGACATCATCTTGAGCGTGGTGGTCTTTCCGGCGCCATTGGGCCCCAAAAAGCCCACGCGTTCCCCGTCCTTGATGGTGAAGCTCAGGTCCGCCACGGCGTGCACCGGCTCATACACGCGGTGCCACAAAGACCGCAGCGCCGGGCCCAGCCCCTGCGGCCGTTTGTGAACGCGGTACGTCTTGGAGAGTCCCTGGACCTCAATCACGCGCGGGTGCTGTAGCAGGGTTGGGTGGGCGGCGCTGGTCCATCAGTCCTCGGCGCCGTGACCGCCACGGGCCAGGGCCACCACGTCCACGGCCGTGGCGCCCGCGGCCAGGAGCACCGCCGAAGCGGCGCGGCACGTGGCGGACGTGGTCACCAGGTCATCCACCAACGCCACACGTTTCCCGGCCACCAACGCCGCGTCCACCACGTCAAACGCGCCCTCCACCGCCGCAGCCCGCGCGTCAGCATGCAACCCCGCCACCGCCGGGGTCTCCTTGATGCGCGCCAGCGCATTGGCCACCGGAATACCGTGCAACGCGGCCAACCCATCCGCCACCAGGCGCGCCTGGTTGTACCCGCGTTCCCGGTGGCGTTTGATGTGCAACGGCATGGGCACCAGCAGTTCCACGTCGGAAAAAGGGAGGCTCTCGCCACCGGGCCAGGCCAGCTGGGCCAACGCACGGGCCACCCAGGGCGCGTCACCAAACTTGAGGCGGTGCACCGCATCCCGGACCGCGCCGCCGTACACAAACGCGGCAAACACGCGCCGGAACGGTGGCGGGCGCGCGGTGCAGCGGCCGCACGTCGCTGGGCCCATGAGGTCCTGGCAACGGGGACAACATTCGGCGGGGTTGAGGCGTTCCAGGGAGGTGGCGCAGGCGCCGCACACCACCGGGCCGGGGGGCAGCATGACGGCGCACCCGGGACACGCCCGGGGGAACACCAGGTCCAAGACGTCCTGCGCCACGCGCGCCAGGTCCATGGTTGCGCTCAGCCGGCAGGGCGGCGCTTGAGGATGACGCCGGACTTCCGGCGCTCCCCGGTGCGCAGCTTGTCACCCTGCTGGGTCACAATGCCGTACTCACAGTCCTGACACAGGATGGGTTCCGGGTTGTGCGGGTCCTGCAGTTTTTCGGCGCGGCGGCGGGGCATGCGTTCCTTCTTCCCGCAGTTCTGGCAGGTGATTTCCAGCAACGCCGGCGCCTTGGGATCCCCGTGTTCATCCAGCCCCACCACCTCCAGGGTGCACGCGCGGCACATGACCTTCTCGGCGTCACGCGGGCGAAAAGCCACGTGGTCTTCCTTGCCACAACGCACACACGTCACCGCGCGCGCCACCCGGGTGCCATGTTCCGTACGCGCACCGCCGGCAAACCGTGGACGCCGGCCCTTCTCACTCTTCTTGATGCAGTTGAGGCACAACGTGGCGGTGGGATGGGTGACCGGGCTGCCACACAGCAGGCACGCCTTGGCGTCTGCCAGGGGCGCGGTGACGGCGGGCGCGCGGGCGGGGCGGGTGGACTTCTTCTTGGGCTTTGGGGCGGGAGACATTGAAACACCAGATGGCACGTTGGGGACTGCGTTGTGCGTTGGACGGGGGCGGGCGCTCATACCCGCCCGGACGCCCGTTGGCCATGTCCCGCGCGGACCGCCGCTGGGGCCCCTGCAAGCTAACGGACCCGCCCACGCCGTGCAGGCCGCCCAACCGGCCACTGCGGCTGCAAGGTTCACCGTGCTACGGCCAGCCCCATGGACGCACGCGCCACACACCAGCAACGCCTCGGCCATTGGGAAACGCAGCAGGCGCGCCGGGCGGCCCAGGACCGCGCCATTGCGCTGGCGCGGGTGGTGACGTTTTCCCTCGCTGTGGCGGTGCTTCTGGGCGCGTTGTTTGTCCGGGCCTATGGCCTGGTCTGGGTCCTGGCGCCGTTTGGCGTGTTTGTGGTGCTGGTGACCATCCACGGGCGCGTGTTGGATGCGTTGACCACCGCCAAGGACGCGGTGGCGTTCCACGCGCAAGCCCTTTTGCGCATGGATGGCACCTGGGAGGACAACCCCATGGACGGCAGCCGTCACCTCCACGGGGATCATCCCTACGCGGCAGACCTGGACCTTTTTGGCCCGCACAGCCTGTTTGCGCTGTTGTGGAGCGGCCGGACGGTGCTGGGTGAAGACACGTTGGCCACCTGGCTCAAGGCCCCTGCACCACCAGGCACCGTGCGGCAGCGTCATGACGCCGTGCGCGAGCTGGCGGTGGCCATGGATCACCGGGAAGCGCTGCATCTGGCCAGCCGCGGCAACCTGGAGCCCGGGCGCCTGCGGTCCTGGGCCAACGCGCCGGCGTGGAACCCGCCGGTCTGGTTGCGGCCGGTGTTGTTTGTGTTGAGCGCGGTCACCGGCGTGACGTTGGTGTTGTGGTGGGTGGACGTGTTGCCGTTGGCGGTGGGCAGTGCACTGTGCGTGCTGGAGGCGGCAGTGGTGATGTCCCTGGGCGCGCGCACGCGTGGCGTGTTGGACACCGTGGCCCGCCGCGCCGAAGAACTCCAGGCGCTGAGCGCCCGGCTGGCCTTGATGGAGCGCTTCCCCGCGCGCAGCACGCTGCTGCAAAAACACCTGGAGGATCTCAAGATTGACGGCGTCATGCCCTCAGCGGTGGTGGCCGCGCTGGCGCGCAAGCTGGCCTGGGCGGACATGCGGCACAACCAGGTGCTGTTCCCGGTGGCCCTGGCGTTGATGTGGAGCACGCAGTGGGCGCTGGCGCTGGAGTCCTGGCGCCGCCAGCACGGGCCCCGCCTTGGTTTGTGGCTGCACGTGGCGGGTTCCTGGGAGGCGCTGGCGTCCCTGGCGGCCTACCACGCCGAACATCCCGACGACGTCTTCCCGGAGCTGCTGGACGCCGGCCCCGCGCTGGAGGCCACCGCCGTGGGCCACCCGCTGCTGCCGGCGCGCAGCTGTGTGCGCAACGATGTGAGCCTGGGAGCGTCCACGCGGCTGCTCATCATCAGCGGGTCCAACATGAGCGGCAAGAGCACCTACCTGCGTGCGGTGGGCTGTGCGGTGGTGATGGCGCTGGCCGGCGCTCCCGTACGCGCGCGTTCCATGCGGTTGGGGCCCACCCAGCTGGGTGCATCCATGCGCGTGGTGGACAACCTGGCCGGCGGCAAGAGCCGCTTTGCCGCGGAGATTGCACGCCTCAAGCTGGTGGTGGACCTGGCGGGCGCGGCCATGCCGTTGCTGTTCCTGCTGGATGAAATCCTCTCGGGAACCAACAGCCATGACCGGCAGATTGGTGCCCAGGGCGTGGTGAAGGGCCTGTTGGACAAAGGCGCCATGGGCATGATCACCACGCATGACCTGGCACTCACACGCATGGCGGGGGAGCTGGGAGACCGTGCGCGCAACGTGCACTTCCAGGACACCATGAAGGACGGCGTGCTGGTGTTTGACTTCACGTTGCGGGATGGCGTGGTGGATCATTCCAACGCGCTGGAATTGATGCGGGCGGTTGGACTTGGCGTGTGACGCGCGCGCGGGTTCTTGCTAGCGTGCTCCCCGTGCGACACGACGGCCGGACCCCAGACGATCTCCGCCCCATCCATTTGGACGTGGGCTTCCTCAAAAAAGCGGCCGGCAGTTGCCTGGTCTCCTTTGGTGACACGCGCGTGCTCACCTGCGTGAGCGTGGAGGAGCGCGTGCCGCCCTTCCGCATGGGCAAGGGAGGGTGGCTCTCCGCCGAATACGCCATGCTCCCCGGCTCCACCGAGGACCGCAAGAAGCGTGACGGCGTCAAACAGGACGGCCGCAGCGTGGAGATCCAGCGGCTCATTGGGCGCGCGTTGCGTGCCGCGGTGCGCGTGGACAGCATGCCGCAGCTCACCTTGTGGGTGGACTGTGACGTCATTGAGGCGGATGGCGGCACACGCTGCGCGGCCATCACCGGGGCGTACGTGTCCCTGGCCGTGGCCCTGGGCAAGCTGCACAAGAAGGGCACCGTCAAGAGCATCCCGGACATCCTCACCACGTCTGTCAGTGCGGTGAGCGTTGGGCTGGTGGGTGGCAAGGTGTGCGTGGACCTCAACTACGTGGAGGACAGCGCCGCCGAAGCGGACCTCAACGTGGTGGCCACCGGCGAAGGCCGGCTGGTGGAAGTGGCCGGCGCCGCGGAAAAGGGCTCCTTTGACCGCAAACAGCTGGACCAGATGATTGACGCCGGGTTGGCCGCCAACGCCCGTCTCAAGGCCTTGCAGGACGCGGCCGTGAAGGCGGCGCTGGAGCGCGCTTGACCGTGCTTCTTCAAAAGGACCGGCCGCGGCTGTTGCTGGTCACCGGCAACCTGCACAAGCTCCATGAGGTTCGCGGCGTGTTGGGAGATGCGCTGGATGTGGTCTCCCTCAAGGACCTGGGCCTGGACGTTTCCCCGGAGGAGACGGGGGCCACGTTTGAGGACAACGCACGCATCAAGGCACGGGCCGGGTTCAAGGCGTCCGGCATGCCCACCCTGGCGGATGACAGCGGCCTGATGGTGGACCACCTGGATGGGCTCCCCGGCGTACGCAGCGCGCGGTTTGCGCAGGACCACCAGCGCGGCCAGGGTGACGCCGCCAACAACGCCCTGCTCCTGGAGAAGTTGTTGGACGTGCCAGAGGCTTTTCGCGCCGCGCGGTTTGTGTGTGTGCTGGCCTTGTGCGGGCCGGGGGTTGGCGAGCAGACGTGGCGTGGGACGGTGGAGGGCCGCATAGGCCACGCGGCCCACGGCGCGCACGGTTTTGGGTATGACCCGCTGTTCATCCTGCCGGATGGCCGCACCATGGCGCAGCTCTCTGACGACGAGAAGAACCACATCTCCCACCGTGGCAACGCGCTGCGCCTGGCCCGTGACGCGTTGGTGCGCGCGGTCACCGGAGCGCGCTGACCATGGCCGCAAAGAAAAACCATGCCGCCAGAAAGAAGGCTGCCGCCGCGCCGTCAACTCCGCCCCCCTCGCGCACGCCCACCGCGCTGGCCCCCGCGGGTGCATTGACCGCGCAGGGTGTGAGCCCCAGCGGGTTCACGCTGTTGCACACCTACAAACGCCCGGACGCCTACCAGGCCACGCGGGGCCACCGTCCCAGTTTTCTCAACGTGCTGCCGGCGTCTGAGGCGCCGTGTCTGGACTGCACCGCGTACTGCTGCCGCGCGCGGGTGGTCATCAACGTGCCGGACCTGTTGCGGTTGTGCGTGCCATTGGGGATCCACCCTTCGTCCCTGTGCAACCTGGAAGAAGCAGACAGCCGCAACGGTGAGCCCATCCTCATTGGAGACACGCCGCGCCACATGGTGTTGCGCAAGGCTGAAGACGAACACTGCCAGCTGTTGATGACGGTGGACGGGCAACGGCGCTGCGGCGTGCACGCCATCCGGCCGGGCATCTGCCGGGTCTACCCGTTCAGCTACCAGCGGGGCAGCACGGTCTACCAGCTGGGCCACGTCATGTGCCCCACCGAATGGCTGTTGTCCGCCGAGCGCCAGGACAAGGTCCTGGACGATGTGGAGGCCTACGAACAGGCCCGGGCGGTGGACCGGCGCGTGGTGCGCCGCTTCAACGCGTTGCCGTTGGCCGAGCGCGGCCCCCTGGCGTTCTGGACGTTTGCGCTGCGGGAAGGTGGCGCCGAGCTGAACCTGGACGTGGGCCTGTTCTTGAATCCCAAGCCACGCACCCTGCTCAGAGAACGCCTCTGGTAGGCGCCCGGATGGGCGCGTTGGGAGGTGACAATGAACCGCGCACCGTGGCATAGACCCGCGCCACTGACCGGGGCGTAGGTCAGCCTGGTAGACCGCCTGCCTTGGGCGCAGGAAGTCGCACGTTCGAATCGTGTCGCCCCGACCACACAAACACCGCGTCTTGACTTGGGTTTCCCAAACCCAAGAGGCGGTGTCCTTTCTCCTTTTCTTCTCCGTTCACCACGGGTTCACCAAGTGGCAACAGGTCCACCGCCAACTTGAGGTCACCCATATCCAGGTGGCCGTAGACGTTGGCCGTGGTTTCTGGTGAGGCGTGGCGGCAAACCCTCTGGACCACAGCCAGGCTTGCGCCCGCCTTCAACAGGAGCGTGGCGGTGGTGTGCCGAAGGTCATGAAGTCGCAGCGGACGGGACACCGGTGAGGGCCAGAGCCTGAACCCGCACCGTGGACACGGGGTCACCTCGCCGTCCCTCCGGACCTCCTTGAACCCACACCCCTTCCGCCGGCACGCGTGACGCCAGTGGTCCACCAGTCCAGCACGGGCCATGGCCGCCCGCAGCACACGCTGTAGCGCCGTCTTGTGGGACTGCATGTCCCCGTCTGGAGTAGGAAAGACCAGTGGGCCGGGGGAGCGCATGGCTTCCACCAGGAGTGGGCGAAGCGCATTGGAGATTGGCAGCAAGTCCTCATGCCCCCCCTTGGTCACGTTCCGGTCATAGGACCAGCGCACGCGAATCACTCCCCGCTGAACATCCACGTCCTCCTTGCGCAGCCCCAGCAATTCCCCCTTGCGCAGTCCGGTGTGGATGGCTGTGGCGAACATGGCGCGCCAGCGTGGCGGCACCGCGGCAATGACGCGGGGAACCTCATCCGGGTGGAGAAATTGCGGGGTGCGGCGTGGCTCTCTGCGCAGTTCAACACGGCGCCATGGATTGGTCCCACTCCACAGGCCATCGTCCTCTGCGACGACAAACACCCTGCGCATGAACGCGCGGACGCGGTTGATGCTGCGCGCGGACAACCCCGTTAGCTCAACAAGGAACAGCTCACACGCCCCCTTGTCCAGGGCCACAACCGGTGTCTCCTTCAACCGGGGGAGGATGTGTTTGTCCAAGAGCGTTGGCAGGACCCGATCACGGGACGCGCGGCCAAAGCGCCTTTGCCAGTGCTCCACTAGGTCCCCAACAGTGAGCCCTTTGGATGCCACCTGGCGCGCCTCGAGGCCCAACAGCTGCCGCTGCACGCGGTTCTCCAGCTCCGCCAGCAGCGCGGCGGCCTGCATCTTGGTGGGCGCCTTTGTGCGCGTGGTGACCCAGCGGCCGGTGGCGTCTTTGTGTTTGATGGTCCAGGCGCCACGGTGGTTGAAAACAGAGCCCATGGCGTCACCCCTGCGCGTGGCCCTTTGCCCAGGCTTTGATGCGTTCCGGGTCAAAGCGGAGGAGTGCCCCAATGCGCACTACGGGAATGGTGCCAGCCTCGGCCGCTTTGTACAGCCAGGACTTTGACACACACAGGTAGGCACATGTCTCTTTTGTGGTCCAAAGACGGTCTTCCATGTTTGACCTCTGGAACTTTGCTTTTTAGCAATTTAGTTGTTTTTGCTGGGTTTTCCGCGTGAAGTCAGGCCGCAACATAGGGGGAAGTTTGGGTGTCCTCCCCTATCCACTCCCACACCTCAGAAGGCTTTCCGGGCTTCCCGTCCCGCCGCGGCACCTTGTGCATCATCACCGCGCCCGCGCCGCGCAGGTCCCCCAACACCCGGTCAATCTCATGCGCCTTGAGCCTGGTGGCGGTCAGCAGTTGGGACTTGGTCAGGCCGTAGACGGTGCGGGTGCCAACCTGGATGGGGGCTTGGTTGATCCCCGCGGCGGCGTCACGAAGTCGCATCTCCACGGTGGCTGCCGGATTCCCGGTGGCGGCCACCCGGTTTGCGAAGATGTGCTCACAACTCGAGCGCGCGTAATCCACAACCGCCGTGGCGGCCACAAGGTGCTGCTGGTCCACCTCACGCAGCCCATCAGCAAGCGCAAACACCATGGCGTACTTGAGCGTGTACGGACCACACCGCTCGTACATCTTGCCCATTCCATTGGTGGCCGGCCGCCGGTGATGCTCGTACAGCTCGCCGCCCCACAACACCCGGGCACCGTCGGTCATTTGCATCTCAAGGTCGGTGTCCCGCGCTGCCGTCAATGCGGCACGCAACCGGATCACTCGCGGGTCAATGATGCTCATTGGGATTTTGCCAAACGGCTTTGAGCCCACGCCCAGTACAGAGAACATCAAGAAGCGGTTGAGAAACCCGTTGGACAGCAGGTTGGGATACCGGTGCAGGTACTCCTCGAGCTCCTCCCCCGTGATGCCCGAGAGGATGGACAGATGGTGCCGGGACGCGCGCATGGCCGCGTCCTTCGTCGGGTTCTGCAGCGGCTTCCCGTCCCACGCGTTGCGCAGCGTGTCCGAGAGAATGCTGCCCTCCCGGCCTTGCTTCTCCAGCACGTTGGAGAACTCCGGCACTTCCACAAGCAACCGCGGGTCATCACAGGGCACGCAGTGCTCTGGGTCCTTGTCCGCCAGTTTGAGCATGAGCCCCTCCCCGCTCGCCAACCCGTACAACTGGCGCCGCTCCCACGCGTCATCTGCCGCAGGATCGATGAACTGGCGCGCGTCGTGGATGGCTTTCCCTTTGTTGCCGCGGCCGGAAGGGCCCACCAGCAGCGTGTACATGTTCGCCTTGAGGGGGCGTCCGGTCTCACGCATCACAACACCATCACCAACCGCGTTGCCGAACAGCGTGGCCAATGACGCCAGGACCCCCATTGGGTCCGCTTCGCTGTAGGTTGTAATGCTTCGCGCAACGTCCCCCAGGACACCGTGGAATGCGTCCTGGCTCACGGGGAGCCGCCTTGGCTCGGCTTGCTTGAGCGCGCCTGCGCGGGCTGCCTTCACGGGGAATCCCGCCGCTTCGCTTTCAACCATCTTGCCAGCCGGCACAATCGGTTGGGACTTCGAGACGTCAAGCATTGCGCACCCCCTGCCGCCGGCAGTCATGGGCCGGAAGCGTGGCCGCAATCTCCGCGGCGTAGCGGTTGCCGGCCTCGTCGTCGTGCGTGGCCAGGTGCACAACCGCCGTGGATGGAATGCGTGCGGCCAGGTCTTTGGTCCATGAGCCGTTGATGACGCCCACCGTGGCCATCCACCGTGGCGGTGCGCCCAGCACGGTGCCCACCGCGGGCCCCCACCCCGCGCCGTTGCGTGATGCCTGCCACCAGAAGTGCGGCTCCCCTTCCACCACCACCACATCCAGAGCGGCGGTCCACTCGGCGTAGGGAACACCGCCAATGGATGTGCCGGCCAACATGTGGCGCGCCACCAGGTCCGCAAACACCGCGCCGCGCACCCGGCCCATGCCACGTCCCGGTGGCAGTGCCTTTGGTCCGGCCGACCCGCGGTGGAGCGGCCGCACATGCACGGTCACCAAGTCCCCCAGCCCGCCCCACATAGGTGTCACCAGGCGGAAGGCCGCGGGATGGCGGTTCCACGGCACGCCCCCAATGGAGGCCCATGCCGGTAGGACCGCGTTATGCGGGAGCACCGCAAGCAGATGTAGGTCATCCAGCTGGTCCACGTTCAGGGCCTCCGGGCGGGAGCGCACGTAGTCCACCGCGGCAGGTTCGGAGCCCAGCGGCATTGCGTCTGCCCACAGCTGCGCCACCTCCTCCCGTGGAGGAAAGGTGTTCCCCGCCGGCCGCGCGGGGGCGTGACGGCGCTGTGGCGGGGCAACCCCACCGTGGTCCCGCAGGTGCTCCTTCAGCACGTCCCGCAGCTCCCGGCCCTGCGTGGCGGCCAGGAAGTCAAAAGCGTCACCCTTCCAGCCGCACCCCCAGCACTTTGCCGCGCGGTGTTCGGGGGAGACGTTGAAGGACGGGGTGCGCTCTTCGTGAAACGGACAGAGCCCCACGTAGTGGCGGCCCTTCCGCTCCAGTTGAACCCGCTGGCTGACCACGTGGACCAGGTCCACGGCGTCCTTGAGCTGCTCAATGTCCGGGCGCGAGTCCATCACCGCCCCCGCACAAGTGCCGCCAGCAGGCTTTCCGCGTATTCCGACGTGGCCAGCGGGGCCGGCCACAACGCCTCCCGCAATGCCTCCGTCGGCGCCGTCCATGCGCCCACGGCACGGCACAGCGCGGCGTGGTCCTCCAGTGCGACCTGGCCGTACAGCCCGGGCTGAAACAGCGGTGCCATGGCGCGAAGCGCACCGGCTGGAGGGCCCATCACCGCGCGGGTGGCCTCCTGGACTGCGTTGAAGTCATCAACCGCAGCATGGAGGGAATTGAACTGCGCAACGGCGGCCTGGAGGGTGAATCCGGGCTGGAGCACGGCGTGGAACGGGGAGAGTGTTTTCATTGCTTGCCTCTGTGGAGGCACGGTGCGTAAATCACCGTGCCGGGGGTTGGTCGCCATCGGTGGTTGGTTTGAGTTCCTGTGATGTGAAGCGCCGTCCTTCCTGTGGGGCGGCGCTTTTTTTTGGGGCCCGCGTTCATGTGGCGTCAGGACTCGCATGCAACTGAGCGGCGATGAGGCGCTCCACCGCCTCAACCGGAATGCGGCGCCACGCGCGAGGGCTGCTGCCGCGCAGGCAAAGGCTGGGCAGCTCACCTGAGCGGAGCAGTTGACGGAGCGTCACCGGGGAAATCGGGATGCCGGCGGCGCGTATGCGCTCCAGGGCGCCTGTTTGGGAGAGAAGCGCCTGGTCCTTGGGATGGGTGCGTTTCATGGTTGAAGCCTCCACACGCCAGATGTGCAGCACTGGACAGATCCCGTCACATCGGCAAATATCACGCGAATATGATGCTGCCCGGAGACCAGATTCACACGTTGCCAACCGCCGCGGGGTTCCTCACGCCAGGTCGGGTGCGCATCACTGATGACCACGTCGCTGTGAATGTCGGGGAGATTCGGAGGATGGACCACGGGCGCGTGGCGCTGTGGGAGTTTCTTGAGTTCGCCTCGAAACCAACTGCCGAGGCACTCATCGAGTGCGTTGAGACGTACGGCGTATTCGGTCTGGGCCGTGCACTCATTGACCCACAGGAGCAGCACCCCCTCAAGGCATGCGTCCATGTTGAGCCAGTCACGATTTGGGTAGGGCTTGGGACCGTGTTTTTGCACATCGTTCGGGCGCATGAGCACCTTGCCTGTGACGATGAAAAGGCTGCGCACCGGTCTGCAGTTAAGGCTGAGGCTGTGTTGGATTGGGTTATTGGCATCTCGGAGCAACAAAGGGACCAGCGTCGAGCGTTGGCGCTGGAACCGTTGGGGCATGTAAGGAAATCGCCCAAGTTTGCGGGCATTCCGCCGCAAGCGGTGGTGGCGTCCGCGGTCACAGCAGCGGAACAGGTCGCGATGGCTGCCAAACCACGTACGGTGGAGTCCGCACGTGAAGTGACGGCATCCGCTGTTGCTAGATTGATTAAGCTTGCTGGGCTCGCGCCGCGCCTTCGGGCTGATAACTTCACGCTTGAGATGTATTCAACCGGCTCATTCCTCCTCGGACACATGGTGATGGAGTTGATGGCGGTGCTGGGCGGTTCGCGGACCTGTGGCCTCTGTGCAGGATGTGGAAAGCTCATATCGATGGTGAGAAGGAGCAGGACTGGACGGAAGGCATGGTGCCTCGACAAAAAGTGCAAGAAGGCATCCAGAGCCGCAGCGTCCGCCGCGCTGAGACGTCGCCGGGAACTTGGACAGATCCCGAGAAGGCGACGGGTTTGAGTGCGGCGCCACGTCCGCAGTGGGTGGGCCATCCATTCCGCATCGGCCACGAACTCCACCAGGAAGGCCTCCAGTTCGCGCGCGTGGTCCGTGGTGTGTGGCTCCACCAGCGCAGCCTTCATGGTCACCCGCGACGGAGTTCCCCGAGACTGAGTCACCGCCGGCCCCGCGGCTGAATCCCCTGGGCCGCCCGTGCCAGCCCCGCGATCTTGGCGGCGCGCACCTGCATGGCTCGCAACTGGGTCGAGGCCACACACCGGCACGCCTCGCGGTTGATGCAGCCGCAGGGGCGGGCCTCGTCCTGGGCAAGCCACTCCATCTCGGCCGCAATTTCCACCAACAGGGCCACCACATGGTCAGGGCCCGCCTTCACCACCGCCACCGGCGCCCACGCAAACAACGCCAGCTGGTGGGGCACACCCGCGCGCTGTTCTGCACGAATGGCGTCCATCAGGGCCGCGCTGGAGGCACCAGGTGGCGGTGGTGGCGGGCGGTGCTTCACGCGGTGGTGCCGTTGGCAGCGGCGCGTTTGGCCTTCCTGGCGGCGGCTTTGGCGGCCTTTGCCAGTTGAGGCATCAGCTCCACCACGTTGTCCACCGGGTCCTTGGCGTCGATCCCCAGGCCGCGCGCACAGCGGTTGCGGAACCGGGTCATCTCATCCGCCCGGAGCGCGTCCTCAAACACCAGCAGCCCACGGGCCAGGGCCTTCTCTCCGACGTACAGTTTCACCCGCTGCGGCTTGCGGCCGGCGCCGTGCGCCCCGACACACAACGTGTCCGCCACCAGACCAGAGCCAATCAGGTCCGCCAGCAGCTTCCGCGGCAAGCCCGTGCGCTCTGCCGCTTCTTTCACGCTCAAGTACCGCTTCAGTCCTTTGCTCATTTGTGGTGCTCCTGTGTGCCGGGTTGGTTTGTTGGTGCCGGCACGGGGAGCCTGCCCGGAGCGGTATCGTTTTGTCAACCGTGTTTTGTGCATGCCCGTTGGATTGCTACCTTGGGGCAGTGGTGTATTGTCGCCCGTGGAGGACGCATGGACAACGTGACGAGGTTGGCGGACTATGACGCCGTGACCTTCAAGCAACGCGACAAGGGCGAGGCGGAGCAACTGCGCGAGTTGGGGCGCCGGCTTGCCGAACTGCTGGAGGAGCGCAAAGCAGCGGCAAAAGCGGCCGGTGAGCGCACCCCGATGGAGCGGATCGCCATGGCCACCGGTGTGCCCGTCTCCTCCATCAAGGTGTACCGCCTCGGCTTGCGGGAACCTGGCGCGCTGGCCTTGCGCGCTCTTGCGCTGGAGCTGGGGACGTCGACGGACTACCTGCTTGGCCTCACGGAAGACCGCGCGCCACCAAAGGCCGCCACCAAAAAGAAGCGGGCAGGCTGAGCCAGGGCCCGCGCCATGGCCCCCACCCTTCTGGTGGAACGCTCAGGGAAACGCACCACCGTCCTGCAGCGTGCCTTCCCCCACCACGTCCTGGTCTCCACCCTCAACGCGCTCTACGCCGCCATGGATGGCCCCGCGTGGCCGCTGGTGGTGATTGGCTGCCCGCACGACGGTGACACCATGGCCGCCGCCCGGGTGGTGGCATCCGCGCCGCGGGACAGCTGGCCCACGCGCGTCTTGCTCCTGGGGGACGGGAGCGAGGCGGTGGCCTACCTCCACGGCATAGGGCTGCAGGCCGTGGACGTGGTGCCGTGGGTGCGCCTGCGCCTGGTGCCCCATTGGAGCCGTGTTAGGACCGCCACGGAGGTGGTGGGATGGTGAGCGCACCGCAAGGCCCAGGACGCCGCAGGAGCCCCGTTCCCGTTGCGGACGGGTAACCGCCAGGCCCAGCGCCGAAACGGCACAGCGGGGCCGCAAGGAAGGCCATGGCGTCAGCTCCGGTTCATGTAGGCGCTCACGCCCTGCAGCGGTGTCCCGGAGCGCACGAACGCCTGGCGCTCCAACTGCACGCGGAACGCCTGCGGGTCATTGGCCACCACAATCACGTTGCCGGCCACGTGGACGCCGCGCTCACCCTCAAAGCCCGCCTCCCGCCCACGGCCTTCCATGTCCCGGTTCCGCCGGCCTGTGGCGCTCATGCCGTCACCGCCGCCAGCCATTGGGTCACCAGTGGCGTCCATGGCCGCCAGTGCCGCGGCGGCGTAGCCTTTGAACCCGCTGGGCATGTTGGTCATGGTGGCGTTCAACGCGCGGAACCCGGTGGTGGTGTCACCCACGGCGTTGGCCAACGCGGCGAGCTCAGACAACGACATCTTGCCCAGTTGCTCATCCAGCGCGGCGGCCCGGCGCACTTTCTCCTCCGCGTCCGCGTGGGAGCGGCTGGCAGCGGCCAAGCTGTCCGCGAACTGGCTGCCGGGCGCCATCTTCTCCGCGAACTCCAGGATGGACAGGCGGGCGTCCGCGAATGCAAGGCTGACCTGGAACACGCCGAGGATGACGCTGGTCATCGCCTGGGCGGCTTCAAGGATTTGCGTTGAGAACCACTCCGCCGCCGATCCGCCCGGCATCAACGCAGCGCCGAGAAGCCCCACGCTCTTGCTCACCTGCATGAACGTCCCTGCCACGGGCATGAGGTTCTGCCAGAACGGTTCCAGCGCGTTCACCACCTCATCCACGCCTGCTGACATGGCCTTCTGAAACTGCTTGTAGCTCTGCGTCTCCTTGGACAACTCCATCAACGCGCCGCCCACCGCGGCCGCGCCAGCAACAACCGGAATCAGCCAGCCAGCGGCAAGAGACATGGGGCCCATGGTGACCATCCCGGCCGCAAAACCAGCTGGGCTGGCTGCGGTGGCCGACGCTGCCGCCATGCCAATGCCGCCACCCACCGCGGCCCCCTTGGACAGCGTATTGTTGAAGCGTGAATCAGACGGCAGGAACGGGACAATGAAACTGGCCAGCGCCTTGGCCGCGCCCGTCACGATGGACGCAAACTCCTTTGCTCCAGTCACAATGGCGTCGGTGATCATTCCGAAGACCGGCGCAATGGACGGCGGCAGTCCAAACCCAGGCGCCGCCTTCTCCATCCCGCCCACCACACCGCGGAACATGGATTCAACGTCACCGCCAACACGGAAGGACATCACCGAACGCGCGGCGGTCATCATCCCCGCCTCTGCCGCGGCATGACGCTTTGCCTGGGCACGCAGGGCGTCGGCGGTGAGCTTTCGCTCGCGCTCCGTCATCTCCTTGGCGGTCTTCTCCGATGCGCCGTTGAGAGAGACCAGCCCAGCCGCCGCCGCAGTGGCCGCGCCGTGGAAGGGCACAATGTCCTTGTTCAGTTCGTTGCGGGCCTTGAGGCCAAAGTCCTTCATGAACTTGATGACGTCTTCGGCCTCGTTCCACGCCCGGCCAATCTCGAAGCCCTTCTCCTTCTCCGCCTTCGGCTTGCCCACAATGCCGGATGCCCATCCCTTGCGTCTGTCGTCGTCCCACCCGGTGTCCCAGGCGGGACCGGAATCCGCCCGGGCATCCATCCTCCCGCCGGAACTGTCCCAGGAGAAGTCATGCGCGGCCCCAGAACCACCCTGCATGACTTTGCGCATCCGCGTCACTGTCTCAGCGGCGTTGTTCACCGTCGGAGCCTTGCCGTCACCAAACGGGTTGTTCTCGACGATGACCTTGGCCAGCAACAGCCACCCCTGCACCGCCATGAGAATGGTGTCCACAAAGACGCGCAAGCCGATGCTGATGTTCTGCAGGAACTCACTCCCACTGCTGTCCTTGAAGACAGCCATGGTCTCCCGCGCGATACGCAGCCACTCCTGGGCTTCTGGCAGAAGGTTTTGGCCCAGCGACACCGCGGCATCATCAACGTCAGCGCCAAACGCCTTCATCTGGTTTGCAAAGGAGTCCGCGGTGCGCGCCGCGTCCCCCTGCACCATGGCGGTCTGCTCCATGAGGAAGTGGTAGCGGACCTGGGTCTTCTCCGCCTCCGTCATGCTTTGCATGGTGACGTTGATTCCCTCACCAAGGGCGTACGCGTTGAGCGCGGCCTCATTCATCACCACGCCAAAACGCTTCATGGGTTCGCTCTCTCCGGACATGGCGGACCGGAGCGCCTCAAACGCATCCTTGTCCGCCACGTTCCAGAAGGAGCCCATGTCCACGGCCAGTTTGGTCAGCGCCTTGCTCATCCCGTCTGCGGCGTCCTGGCTGCCCGTCATAGGCACCAGCATGGCTTGCATGACGGAGACGGTCTCCCGCATGGACTGCGTGGAACGCCCCAGCGCCTGGCCGGTGGCGGCTGCCCAGCGTTCTGCCGAGGCGGCCCCCCGTCCAAATGCCTGTTGGATGACGTTGGAGGACTCATTGAAGTCAGAGGCCGCCTTGACGGCCATGACACCGGCAGCGGTGGCGGCGGCGCCAAAGGCCAGCATGTGCGTCTTGGCTTCGCCCAGCACGCCTTTGAGTTGGTCGGCCCCTTCAACACGCAGCTTCAGAAACAACTCACCGATCGACGTGCTCACCGGGCGCTCCGCTTGGCCTCATCAATGGCCTTCTGTTCCATGTCCGCTTTCCACACCATGTACGCGGCGGCCCGGTAGAGAAGATCCGTGGTGAACGTTCCCTCCACCTCCAGCGGGCTTAGTCCGAACTCCTGCGCAACCCGGAAGATCAACAACTCCTCCGGGTCATCCTTCACTTTTTTGCAGCCACCTCGGCGTCGCCGGACTCGCTGCTCTGCATGACGGCCAGGCGGTGGAACAGTTTGTCCACCAGGTCCCCGCACTCCTTGGCCAACAACGCCTCCTGGTCCTGGCGCTCCCACACCTGCGCGTCGGTGCCGGGCACATAGGTGCCCTCAATCACGGTGAGCACCAGCGCAATGGTGGGGTCCCCCTTGGAGTCACGCTCCACGGCGCGGCGCTGCTTCAAGGTGAGGTTGCGCAGCTCCAGCGTCTTCCCGCTGGGAAGCGTGAACGCCTCACAGCGGCGGGCCTTGCTCTGGAGCACCTCGGCACGGAGTGCGTCACGTGGGCTGGTGCTGCTCTGCGGGATGACGGCGGTGGTCTCGGTCATTGGGGGCTCCTTGGGGTTTGTGGTCCACCTCCACCCGCGCACCGTGCACGCTGCGGCGCAAGTCTTGTCTTCGGCCGTGCAGGGTGTGCCTCTCGTCGTTGGAGGCAAACGCATGAGCATCTATGGCGCATTGCTGAATGCGGCGCGCAAGAAGGCCGGCATGAGCATCTCAAGACTGGCCCGGGAGATTGAGCGGTCAGAGGCCCACATGCGTGAGGTGGAGAAGGGCACCCGTGGGCCGCTGGGCCTGGATGACACGCGGAAGGTGGCGCGCGCCCTGGGCATCCCAGCGCGGGAGTTGCTGGAGGCCATGGTGCGTGACCGCGGCAAGGTGGAGCTGGTGGTGCCGCCGGACGGGCCGCGGTTTGAACTGGCCGTGAGGTTGCTGGAGCGGTGGGACCTGATGCGGGATGAGGAGATGGGGCGCCTAGTGCGGGAAGCCTGAAACGCCTACTTGGCTGGCGGGAGCGCGGGCGAAGGGGGCGGGGCGACGGCTGAGCGCTTTGGCCGTTTGAAGACGAGCCGGTACATGATGGCCTGGCGGGTGGCCATGTTGCCCTGGTTCGCGTTCTGTGACGACGTGATCGGCACCGAAATCAACTCCCAACCTTGCTCCCCCATGATGTTCGCATATTCGTAAATCGTGGGACCCTTGAACCAGTTCTCTATCTCGACGCCGTTGATGTAACGCGCCCGCCACTCCGCATTTGGGTCCGAAGCTGGGCCAAAGCCACCATTCACGAAGAGGTACTCCCACCGGTCGGGCGGCGGCTTTTCATCCGCAGCGCTTCTGGCAGGTGCAGCCATGAAAAAGGTGACGGCGGCGAGTGTGGCAGCGATCCGGCCGACGAGGGCGCTGTCGTGGATGCGGTTGGTCATGTGGTGTAGCCTCCTGGCCCGTGTTGTCCGCGCGGGCCCCGTCGTCACTGCACAAGTTTCCAGCATTGTTCCAGAGACATTCCCTGCTCCTGGCACCGGTCCAAAAGCTGCTGCTGATGCTCCTTGTCATCCAACGTCGGCTCATCTGATGGCCGGTCGGGGACATGCTTCCTGCGCGGCCTCTCCCGCAGCCAGGCCTCTTCCTCCGGCGGCGGCGGACGCTCCATCTCCTGCTGTCGCGTACGCTGCACCATCTGGTGGCGAAACAGCGCGAGGCTGAAGACGGCGAGACCCGCGGACAGCGCAGCGCCGGCCAGCAGCGTGAGCACGGCGGTGATTCCCCCGCACACACCGAGGCACACAAAGATCTGCAGGTCCGCCTGTCCGGAGTCCCCTGAGTCGCCGCTGCCGCTGCCGCTGCCGCCGCTACTGCTGTGGCAATGCCGCACACCCGTGGAGCTGTCCGTATGGCACCCGTTGGCATCGGTGCCGCCGGAGTGGCTGGCCAGAAGCAGCGTCACCATGATTGCCGTCATTTCGTGCCCCCCCGGGCACACGCAACCACGCGGGCCTGCATGCCGCAACATGCGCGGGCCGCCTCGCCATGGTTGTCAACCTGGGTTGCGCGGCGCTCAGTACGGCACGGCCACCATCTCCACCGCGCGCCGCTTTGCGTCCTCGCCACGACGGTCATACCGCGCCGTTGTCATCGGAGACGCGTGCCCCGCCAACTGCTGCACCGCCACCAGGTCCGCGCCCGCATCCAGGAGCCGGGACACAAACGTGCGCCGCAGGTCATGCGGTGAGAAGGACGCAACGCCCGCATCGTCACCGCGGCGCTTGAGCGCGTTGTAGCCCGCCTGCGCCGTCATGTGCCGCACGTCCACCACCCCAGCCTTGGAGACAGGACAGAGCAGCGCGCCGGGAGCGTCACCGCGGGCCTGCAGCCACGCGTCCAGGGCCGCCTTGGTGCCGTTGGTCACGGGGACCATGCGCTCCTTGTTGCCCTTGCCCACCAGGCGCAGCGCAGCGCCGTCATAGGATGCGCGGTCCAGCTCCACCGCCTCCTCCCGCCGCAGGCCGGCGCCCACGCACAGTGCCAGCAACGCAGCGTCACGCGCACCGCTGGCGGTGCCGTCCGCGCACGCGCCAAACAGACGGGCCAGTTCCTTCACCGTGAGCATGCGGCCGCGCGGGAGGCGGGACCCGGTGACGCCTTTGACGTCGGAGGCGCGGGCAAACACGTCCGCCTCCATCAGGCCCAGGCGCCAGCAGTCCTTGAGCACACCGCGCAACGCGGCCAGGTGCTTGTTGGTGGAGGCGGGGGAGAAGCGTGCGGCCAGCTGCGCGCGCAAGGCCTGGGTGTGCTCCGCCCGCATCTGCCACCACGGCGTGGACGCAGCCAGCGCCAGCCGCTCTTCCCGCGGCATGCCGGCGGGGTCACGGGCCTGGGCCAGGACGGCAAGGTTGCCCAGCGCATCCGCCATGGCGCGGTGGGCGCCGGGTGCCAGGCGGGCCAGGTAGACGGCTGCCGGGTTGGTGGAGGCGGGGGCGGTGGGGACCAGCGCTGTGGTGTCCATGGTTGTGAGAACTAACATTCTCATAACCTATAAGCAAGGGAGGACACGGCCAAGCGCGGGCTATGGGTTAACCCTTGGGTCGGAGCCCTGGCGTTCAAGTTCGTGGGCCGGCGCGGTGTTGGGCATGTCCCCCCCCCTGGCGTGGCCTGTGGGGACGCTACGGCTCCCGCGGTGGGGCCGCAAAGGCTACCCCGGCGCCTTCAGCTCCTTGGGCGGCACCACGTCCACCACGTCACCGTCACGTCGCGCGTACCGGTCACGTGCCGCCTGAGCCAGCACCTGCAGGTCCTCCGTGGAGAGATTGCGCAGGTTTGCCGCCGTGAGTGCCCGCCCGTGCGTGGCCTCAAGGCTGGACTGGATGTTGATGTGCACTTGTCCGGCCTGCTGCCCCATGCCCACCTGGTGGCTCAACCACGCGCGGGCCTGGTGGTCCCCAGCCTTGGCAAACTGGAGGGCCGTGTTCACCACCGCGTTCCACTCGTCCACGGTGATGATCTCCAGCGTGCGGCGCAGGTAGTCCGCGCGCGTGGGCAGGTTGGTGGCGGCGGGCTTGTTGTTGGCGTCCATGGGTCACTCCGCGCTGCGGGAGCGCGTGGTGCGGCGCTCCGTTGGTGCTGGGATGGGCGCGTGGGTCCGCTCCACGGTGGACACCCGGGTGGCCAGCGCGGTCACCGCGTCCGCCAGCTGGGCGTTGGAACCCTCCAGCCCCGTGACCCGGCCGAGGATGACCTCCATGGCGGCCATCACGTCACGCAGCGTGGGCTCCTCCTCACGCGGCGCCGGCGGTGCAGGCGGGGCGGCGACAAACTCCGCCGCCGCTGGGCCGCAGAACGGCTCCTGGGTCCACCAGGGCCCTGGCAAACAGGTGCCCCACGTGGTCTTGGTGTCGAATGGCTGGCACGCCTCCCCGCTGTCCGCCGCCGGCACGGTGGCTTTCCCCGCTGCCACCGCGGCGAAGAATTCTGCAGGCGTTGCCGGCCGCAGGAAGCGCTGGCGGAGTAACACAAAGAAGCTGGGATGCTGGCGGATGCCCGGGGCCACCTCGCCCACCGTGAAGCCCGGCACGTCACGGAGCAGGACGTATTCAGCGGGGCGCACGGCACCGACCTTCCACCGCGCGCCGGGCGCCAGGTCCGCGGGCCCGTCCGGACACACCAGGACCGGCACCAGGCGGTCCGCGCTCACCATCCGGCCAAACAGGTTGGTGTAGTTCTCGCCCATGCCAGGGATGTGTTCGCCGATGACAAAGGTGTGCCCGTCAAGATCAATCGGCCCGCCCCAGTTGGCCCACTGCAGGCGGGTGGGGTCAATGGTGCCGGTGAAGGACTCGCAACGCGTGGGGACGGTGGATGCTTGGGTCATGGTGGGGCTCCTACCCCGGGATGTCCGGGGGTCCTGTGCGGCGGTGCCGCGGTGGTGGCGTTGGCCAGGCCGAGGGCCAGCCACGCGAAGAAGGCACAAACGGCGTAGGCGGCACCAAGCTCATCCCGGCCCGCTGCCCAGTGCAGGGACGCGGCGGTGTCCCACTCCACGGCGGACGCCATCAGCGCCGCGGGGTCCAGGGTGACCGGCGCGCGGGGGCGGTGGGGGAGGCCCTGCTTTGCCCGCAGTGCGTCCATGCACGCCAGCTGGTCCAGGTCCACCAGCGTGATCGAATGCCCCACCTGCCATGAATGCACGCGCTGGGTTCGCACCCAGTTGTAGAGCGTGCGCTCCGGGATGCCCAAGAGCTTGGCGGCCCGGGGGACGGTGGAGAGGTTGGTTTCCGGCGCGGCAGCGGGTTGCGCGGTGGGAGCGGGGGAGTCCATGCACCACTGCGGTGCTCATGGTGCAACGTGGCCCGCAAGCCCTGCCTTGGCGGTATGGCAGCAAGTTGCCGCCAGAACACGCGCGGGGGGGGCTATCTTCCACGCCTATCTTCCGGCGAAACTCCAGGCACCGAGCCTATCTTCCAAAATTCCTGTCTTCCGGGCGCCCGGGCGCAGGGCTGGCGGGTGGGGATGCATTCTCCACCCGTTCACCAAGCACACGCTGTGGGTACCCACAAAATGCCAGCGGATGGAAACCGGGCGTTCATCTGCAGGGGGGTTTCTCGTCGTCACCCACCGGAAGCAACGTTTTGCCGTCTGATGCTAACGCCTTCTCCCGTTCCTTGGGCGCAGGAAGTCGCACGTTCGAATCGTGTCGCCCCGACCAAGACAAAGACCCAATCACCGCGGCCCGGTGGGACGTTCTCCCGCCGGGCCGTGTTGTTTTCCACGGCGGCGGGCCACGCGCCACACCAAGGCCAGTGCCGCCGGCAGCCAGGACGCGCCTGTTGGGTCCAACGCGGTCTGGCAGCCGCAACGGGGTTGGGGTTCATCCGGCGGCGGGGGTGGCGGCGTGACACCGGCGTCTCCTCCGCCGCCATCCACCGGCGGCACGGCTCCATCCACCACGCCCCCATCCAACACCGGGACCACACACGTCCCAAAGCGGTTGGTGGACCTTGCGCAAGTGAACCCCGCAGCGCACTGGAACGGGCTTCCCGGGAAAAGCACCGGGTCATCACACCGGGCCCCGGCGGCCCCCACGCACACCGGCCCCAGCACGGCATCCACCACGCAATGGCTTCCCAGCGCGGCGCAATCAAACCCCGCTGCTTCCACCGCCGTCACTGCATCATTGCCCAGGCAGAACGTGGCCACCTCACCCAGGCAGCCCACGTCTTCATCATGGCGCCCGCAACTCCCGGTGGCCGCGCAGCGCTCCACGGCAGTTCCGTCCGGTCCCAGCCCCATGACACATCCAAGTCCCGCCACACACAACACCCCGCGCGCCACGTCACACGGCGCGCCTGCGCCGTTGCCCACGCATCCCGCGCCAAGCTGCGCACAGGCACCCGCGTCATCCAGGCAGGTGAACTGCGGCCCACACGTCAAGGCACCGCCATCCGGGATTTCCTGCGTGCAGTCCACCGGCGCGCGCAGGCGGCTGGCGGTCTCACACACCGTCAACGCACCCTGGTTGCATGTTGGGACAAACACCATGGGGTCACACCGGTTGGCGGGGTCCACGCACCGCCCGGTGACGCCGTCACACTCCAGCCCCGCCGCACACGTGAAGCGCGCGTCACACCGCGTCCCTTGCGCCACGCCCTGGCATTGCCCGGCGTTGCACATGCCGCCCACGGCCGCGCAGTCCGGTCCAAACGGCTGTCCCTCCTGGCAGCCCAGCGCCAGCACGCTGCCCACACACGTGGGCGCAAAGTCCTGCCCGGCGGGCGCAGGCGTGCACGTCCCCACGCTGGCGCGGCACGCCGAGGTGGCGTTGACGTCATCAAACACACAGGCCGGCTGGCGTCCGGCGCACCAGGTGATGACCGGGCGCCCCTGGGCATCCACAAAGCGGCACGCCTGGCCCACGTCAGACGCACAATCACTGCCGTAAGACGTCTGGATGAACGCACACACGCCATCCACGCCAGCGGGGAGCACGCCGCTGCTGCAGTCCAGCTGCTCCACGCGTTCGGTTGCGGTGCCCGCTGCTTCACACCAGGTGAGCGTGTCCCCGGTGCAACTTCCTTGTGGCGTCACCGTCCCACAGTCCCCGGGGGCCGCGCTGGCCTGCGGCAGTGCCAACACCGTCATTGCCAGGGCCACTTCCCAACCCATGATGTGTCTCATGGCTACACTCCCAGCAGGTTGCGAATGCGCGACTTCACGGTGGGGTCCTGCAGCGTCTGCTCCAGGATGGCCCGGTAGATGGCAACAACCACATCCTGCGTGCCCAGCGCTGGCTGCAGCATGGTGACCAGGGACTGGTAGTTCTGCTGGTCCACCGCGCCCTGGCGCACCAGATCCAGCACGCGCTGCAGCTCCGCCTCCGTCAGGGTGCGAACGTCCAAGGACAACAGCGCCCGCAGCTGGACGTCCACGCTGGCGTCATCCAGCAACCCCAACAGGACTCCGCGGTTGGGTGCGTCTGGCATCTTGCGCAGGGCGGTTGCGGCGGCACGGCGCACGTCAGGGTCGGGCGAACTGGCGTATCCGGCCACCAGGCTGGCGTGTTCTGGAAGTCCCGCGTTGCCCAGCGCCTCCAGCAACCAGACCTGGCGTTGTGGGTCCCGTGCGGTGGCCAGATCCTCGACGAGCGGCGCCGCCGCGGCCAGGCCACCAGCGCGGTCCCCGGCGCGGTAACGGTGTCCCGCCCCGCTGCCCAGCGCGTACTGCCGCGGGTTGCGTGGTGTCCCGCGCGTGGCCTGGAAGTTGTCCAACAGGAACTGCATGGTCTGCGGCGTGGGGTCCTTCACCAGGGACAACCGCTGGTACATCAAGGACGCATTGCGGCCCTCGCCTGCCACCCTGGTGCGCAGGATGTCCCGCATGGCCTCCTGTGCGGTGGCATGGCCCGCGCCCACCAGCAGGTCCAGGATGAGCGCGCGCGTTTCCTGGCCCAGCGTCTTGTCCTGGAACAACGTCACCAATTGCGAACACAACGCCGGCTCCAGCTTGAGAAGCCCCGTGGCGCGCCACAACCAGCGGTTGTGGTCCGGCAGCCGTTCCATGGTGGCGTGTGCCCGGATGTCCAAGACCAGCTGCGCGCCCGTGAGGCCTGCGGCCCGCAGCAACAGTGCATTGCGCCGCCCTGCCCCGCTCTCCACCACGTCCATGGGACCGGTGGACGGCACCACGGCGGCAGCGGCAGCAAGCGCCTGGTCCACCCCAAACGGTTCCACGCGAAGCAGGCGCAGGCTGGTGGCCGCCTGTGAGGTCAACACCACCACCCCGTCATTCCGCCGCACCGTGAGATGCTCCTGCGCGTCCAGGGACACCGGGTGACCGGCGCCTGCCAGCACCGCGTGGGCCGTCCCCCGGGTGTCCTGCTCCACCAAGGCCGCGTTGGCCACCACGTTGAGGCGGGCATACCGGTTGCGCACGCGCTCCAGCACCGCGGTGCCGTTGGCTGCGGCGGCGTGCTGGTAACGGGACATCACGTCTCCGTGCTGCGTGGTTTCCATCACCTCCCAGGGCGAGTTCTCGGCGGTGGTCAGCTGGATTTCTGACCAGACCAGTTGCATCAGCCGGCGCGCCATCTCCGTCTGGTGCGGTGGGAACGCCAGCGCAGTGGCACGCCCGTGGCCATCCACGTGCACCACCGTCTCATGCGCCAGCAACAGCGCTTCATCCTCCAGCGTGTTGGCCCCCAACACATCCAGCACATGGCGCCGCAGCGATACAAACTGCACGCCCACCTGCACGCGCCCTGGCTTTCACCATACGCGCGGATGTGCAGCTCCCCTTCAATGTCCACGTGTGCCGGCACCGGGGGCGCGCCGGGCAGTCCTGGCACCACGGTGCTGCTGTCCTGGATGAACGCAAACCGGTAGGCGTATTGGGTTCCCGGCTGCCAACGCAGCACCACACCGGGTTGTTTTGGGTCCACCGTCACGGCGGTGTTTGCACCCGGGCGCACAGGCCACAACGCCCAGGCCAGCAGGCCCAACGCGGCCAACGCGCCCCATCCCCACAACGGGCGCGCGTTCATGGCTCACCGTACTTTCCAACCAGCCAGTCAATGATGGGTGTGATGGACAGGTCAGACTGCTGGGTGTGGAACAGGTTCTTGGTGAACTGCGGCCCGTTCCAGGAGAAGAGGTTCACTTCCCAGCTGTCACAATCAAACACGTAACAAAGCTCCACAAACGCAGCCACGCGCCCGGACAACAACGTCAACACCAGGTCCAGGTTGGACTCCATGGCAAACTTGACGTCGGGATCGGTTGCGTAGGGGACGCCAAATGCCAGCGTGCTGGTGAGTGGCAACTCGGCGCGTATCAGCGTCAGCGAGACTTTGATGCCAGCTTCCACCGCCACCGCGTCCACGCTGCCGGTGGCAAACGCCTCCACTGCGGCAAACGGCCGGAACGCTCCAAACAGCGCCAGATTCCCCGCCTGGCACCCGCCCGGTGCATCCTCCGGCGTGCCACCACCCAGGCTGGCGCCCATTCCCACGGTCCCCGCCAGGCCGGCAGAAACACTGATGGGGACAATCACCACAAAAAATGTGGTGCCGGCCCGCGCAAACTCCTTGTGCAGGCTCTCCTGTTCATCCACCACGTTGAACGTGGTGGGAATGATGTCCCCTCCGCCGTCCAGGATGGTCTGCCCCAGCACCTCCAGGTGCGCCGTGGCGCGGCCACCTGCTTTCACATCCACCGCCGCGGTGCCGGTGATGAGCTGGGACTCCAGGACAAACACCTTGCCGGTGGCCTGGAACACACCGTTGAGGCTGGGCTCCAGATCGCAATAGTTGGCCATGACGGCACTGCCCAGGTTCCCCACGCGCCAGCCCATGGCGTAACCCATGTTCACACCAAAGTCCGAGCTCCCCAGCTGGACCGAATCTCCCGCGGTCTTTCCAAAAAAACCCGCGCCATACTGCGAGCCATTTCCCGCCAGCGCCTTTTGCAGGGCCTTGATGGTCTCCGCCGCCCACACCTCGCGGCACGCCGCATAGATCTCCACCTTGTCCGGACTGACCCCGTAGTCCTGCGCGGTACACAGCTCTCCAATGCCTTTGTGGGTCACGGTCACCACGTTTCCGCCCACAGAAAAGCCGCTGTTGACGTGCACGTGACCAAACCCGTTTTGTGCGGTGGATTCGTCACAGCGCTGGAAGTCCGGTTCGCGCTGCAGGGACACCGGCTGGGTGATGCGCACGTAGAAATCCTTGGGAGACCAGTCACATCCATTGGGCGCGTCCAGGCTGAGGCATCCCAACGCGCGCGCGCGGTGCATGGCCGCTTCAATGGCGCCCTCGGCGCGCGCCTGCAGGTACTGCAGCTGCACCAGCACCGGCCACGTGGCAAACGTATCCTCGGTGACCACGCCGGAGAGTCCGGCCATGGAGTAGTTGAGCCCGGACGGCGCGCTTTTGAGGTTCTGGACCTGGGATTGGGCCACAAAACTCAGCTGCTGGGCATCTGGCTGGGTCTGGAGGCGCTGCGTCCCCAGGCGCGCACCCGGCGTGCGCGCGCCCACCGGCCCGCCCAACCGCGCGCCCGCCATGGCCGAATGGGCCGGCGCCTCATTCACCACCCCCACAATGGCAAACTCCGAAAACACATCCTGGATGCCGGTGGCCTCGGCAAACCACCGCTGGCGCACCGCACGCTGCGCATCCAGGAACTGGCTGATGGGGTCCGGGTTGATGAGCGCGTCCAGGTCAAACATGGCCATGGGGGACATCTCAAAAAGCTGCGTTGCTTCTTCCTTGGCAACGCGTTGCCAGAACTCCGCCACGGCGTGGCGTATCTGGGCGCGGCGGTAGAACAGCGCGGCAAATTCCTCCCGGACCTTGTCCAGTTCCTGGAGTTCCTCGTCCAGGAACCCCTGAAGCTCCACGGACTTGTTGTAGTGGTGGTCCCAGCTTTCCACGTACGTGTGGTTGAGGTGGCCATCCAACACCGTGGCCTGCAGCGCGTTGTCCATGATGAACAGCGCGTCTCCAGCAACGGGACGGCCGCCCACCCACGCACCGGGGTTGGCCGCAAAATCCGCCAGCAGGGCCTCCCGCGTGACCACCGTGTTGTTGAGGCCCTGGTAGGAGGTGAACGGCTTGTGGGAGAAGATGATGTTCTTGGGCTGCGGAGATGCGGGGAACGCCACGTCCTGCCCCAGCACCACGCCGTTGCGTTGCCGCAGCGGCTCGCCCATGCGCCCCAACGTCCCTATGGCCCAGCGCGTGGGGGCCCCGGCTCCCAGCGGCGCGTAGGCCAGGTCAAACACCGCGCGGTAGTCACTGCCCAGGCGTGCCGCGCGCTCCTCAAACAGGCTGTAGTCGTAATATTTTTCAAACACGTACTCCCGGCAGCTGTTGACGTTGGTGGTGTTGGCGTCAAACCCCGCGCGCTCCTGGTTGTACGGGGTCAGCCACGCCAACGACGGGTTGTCCTTGGCCAACTGCGTGAACCGGCCCATCTGGACGCCCCAGTACGTGGACGCCATGCCGGTGAAGAAGTGGTCATCCCGGCTGTACCGCGGGACGCGCACCAGGGCCCGCCCCCCATCTGAGGCCACAACCTGGGCGCCACCGTCTGGAAGCGCCACCAACACGTCCGGGGCTTTGACCTCCCGCACCACCACCCCGGCGTCCGGCAAGCCCCCCGTGTCCACCATCCCCTTGATGATCCCCACACATCCTGGCGGGCCGGCCAGCACGCCGCCATCCGGGCGGAACGCGTGAAACGCAGCCATCTCCAGCTGCCCGCACACCGAATTCATGAACGCACGGCTGGTGCACCGTTGCTGGTTCAACTCCACCGACGGACACAACGCCGGGCATGCCGCGCGGAAGTCTCCCGCAAGCGCACGCTCAAGCTCCAACTGCCCTTCTGGCGTCCCGGTAAACGCCCAGGACAAACACTCCTCCACCGTGGCGGCGTAGCCCAGCGCCTCCACCTGGTGCGCAAAGCCCGCATTGGACAATGTCACCGCATCCGGTTGCGCCACAGGTTGGGCGGCGCTGTACCCCTTGGCAAACACCACGCCGCTGCCCAGGACAAAGCTCAGTGCCACCGTCAACACCCCGCAACGCGGTTGCATGGGCCACCTCTTGGGCGTGGTGGCCAGCAAGTCCCGCGCCGCCCGGTGGCGACGGAGTCCGTGGAGCAGAGCACCCCGTCCACGGTGAAATGTGCGGAGGGTGCATGCGCGGGCGCACCCCCTGCGGGAAACCATGAGGGCGGGGCCTTGAGCCCGCCCCCGGGCCGGGGGGATGCTGCGCGTGGGGGTGGTGCGTGGGGACGGTGGGACCGGGGATGCATCAGGTTTGTGGGCACTGCAGGGTGAGCTGGGTGGATGCCGCCACGGGCCGCTGCCTGGGCTGTGGCGCGTCCGCCGCGGGGCCTCCTTCAGCGCAGGACGGCGGGCCGCGCGCTGCCGCGCCCCTCCCTGCATACCGTCCCGCCGCGCTGGTGACCGGTGGCGGAGGCTTCCAGACGCTCACGCCCGTCACCGGTGTGGACGCCGAGCGCTTTCACGGCGTGCCTTTTCGCGTGGAGGACGTGGACATCACGCGCATGCAGCTGTCTCCGTTTGAGGGCTTCCTGTTGTCCCTCATTGACGGGCTCACCAACGTGGATGACGTGGTGGCCGCCAGTGGATTGTCCATCCCGGACGCGGCGCGGGCGCTGTTCCGCCTCAAGGGTGTTGGCGTCATCCGCTTCCAGGAGGACCACCTGCGCGCCGTGGGGCCCGCACCACTGGCCGGCAACCCCGCGCCGGTGGCGTTGACGCCGGCCCCTTTTGTGTTGCCAGTGGACCCGCCGGCGGTGCCGCTCCCCGGCGAGGATGTCCCCACGCGCGTGCGCGCGGCCCAGGACGCCGTCCACGCCGGGGACTACGAGACCGCGCGTTGGGCCGTGCGCCAGGTGCTGGACGAGGACCCCAACCACGAGGCAGCCCTTGCGCTGGATGCGCTGCTGGGTCCCGCCGAGCGCGCCCCGGAACGCGCCGCCACCCTGGCGCGCCTTGCCGAAGACGCCGAGCGCGACAACCGCGTCCAGGACGCCATCACGCTCTACCGGCGTTCCCTGGAGGAGCATGACGGCGCGGCCCAGTCCCATTTCAACCTGGGCGTCATGCAGCTGCGCAACACCGGCGCTTCACCGGACGTGCTGCATTCGCTCCAACGCGCCTGTGAGCTGGACCCGGACAACATGATTTTCCGCACCATGCTGGAACGCGTGCGCACGTTTTTGCACCGCAAGCCCCGCGCCTGAAGGAGAACCGTCCATGAGCGTCCATCCCATCCTGTTGTCCGCCCTGCTGGCAGACGTGGTTCGCCATGGTCCGGACCGCGCCGCCAAGGACAACAACCTGGGCGTGGGAGTGCTCCTGGCGGACCTCCCCACCGATGTGAGCCTGCCGGGTCAGACCACCAAGCTGGGCCTGATGCGGCCGCCCAGCGGGGTCATCCAGGCGGGGCTCACGCTGGACATGGTGTGCTGGCCACTGCGCAGGAAGGCCCTGCCCCTGGGCAAGACGGCCCTGGACATGGGACGGGACACCGGCAACGAGCTGGTCATCCCGCACGCGGGGATGAGCAAAAAACACGCGCGCTTTGTGCTGGATGGTGACGCCGTCACCGTGCTGGACCTGGGCAGCTCCAACGGGACGTTTGTGGGTCAGGCCACCGTGGCCTCGGCACAGCCGCATCCCCTCAAGGACCGGGACACGGTGCGCGTGGGGGACATGGTGTTCACGTTTTTGTCCACGCCCGCGTTGTTGGCCATCCTGGCGGGGTGAACCTCAGCGCGGCGGCATGCGGCGCAACGGGTCGTTCTGCAGCTTGCGCTTGAGCGCCTCCATGCGCAGGTGTGGCGGTGGCATGGGCGCGTAGGCCTTGTCTGCCACCTTGCGTATCCCGTCACGCTGCACTGCGTTCCAGGCGGCCTTGCGGGCCAGCGGCGCGGTGGCCTGACGCGCGCCAGGGCGCACGCTGGGCATCAACGCCTCTGGGAGCACCTGCGGTCCGGCCATCAACAGGTCCACATCACGGATTTTGCTTTCCACCAGGAACACGCTGCTGGCCGGCAATGCGCCGGCAATGGCGCCCACGTGGTGGTACCAGGTGCGGGTCCCAATGAGCCGGTCATCCCCCGGCACATACGTGAGCTGGTGGACATCCGCCCCGCCCGGTCCATCCAGGGAGGCGGCGCCCACGCGCACTTCCACGTCCTCACCGGAAAACACCATGGTCTCATCCTGGCTGTCCAGGCTCACCCAGACATCCGCGCGGAATGGCCCCTGCCCACCGTTGAACAACGCCAGCGCCATGACCCGCGCGCGGTTGGTGCGGTTGAGCCCCACCAGGCCCGGCGTGCCGCTTGGCGTGGCCACGTCAAATGGGAACGCATAGGTTCCGTCAATGCCGTTGCCGTCCACCTCCAGGGGGATGAACGCAAAAGAGCTGGAATACAGCCCGGTGAACAACGGGTCCAACAGCAGGTTGTTGACGCTGGTGCGGCCAAACAAACGCGCATCCGTCACCACACTGCGTACCGCGCCGCCCGCGTCTGGCGTGGCGCCGGCGTCACCAGGGCCCGCGTCCGGCGTGGTGGACGCATCCGGGGTTGTGCTTCCGGCGTCCGTCTTGGAATTGGGGTTGGGGCAGCCGGCCAGCACGCACCACAACGGCAGGCACCCCAGGGTCACGTGACGCGCGTTCATGGCATCTCCAACAACCACGCGCGCGCACGCGCCAGCATGGTGTCTGTTGCGTTGAGACTGTCTGAAAGTTTTTGCAGGCACACCTCATCCGGCGGCACGCCAACACCGCTCTGGTAGGGCGTGGTGGACAATGCCGCGCGGGAGTTGGCAAACCGCGTGTCATGGATCTGGACGGAGCCGCCGGAATAATCATTGGGCAGCAGCG
>Ga0154020_10001168_pt1 | contig 32391 bp, 27 predicted proteins | sample Klosneuvirus_201_FD_109709 | JGI IMG/M metagenome (GOLD analysis project Ga0154020, IMG submission 109709) | Active sludge microbial communities from wastewater, Klosterneuburg, Austria - Klosneuvirus_20160825_MG | ecosystem: Engineered > WWTP > Aerobic digester > Activated sludge | place...
CACCCGGCGTGGCCCAGCCGTCGAACTTCGGTTGGCGCGCCTCGATGGCGGCCACGGCGGCGTCCAGCCGGGCCAGTGCGGCGTCGTCAATCTTGGTGAACTTGGATTCGTCGAAGCGGGCGGCATTGACCTCGGCGCAGGCGACCTCGCCCATGAGGGCGACCAGTTCCTGCTGGATGCGTCCGAGCTCGGCCGGGCTCACACCGGCGGGACGGGTGGCCTTGGCAAAGCCGATGGCGGCATTCAGCTCATCGAGCGCGCCGACCGCCGCGATCTGCGGATGATCCTTGGGCACGCGCTGACCGTAGAGGAGGGAAGTCGTGCCGTCGTCGCCCGTGCGAGTGGCGATGGAGCGGGGCGGGGATTGAGGGTTGTCGGCCATATCAGACTGGTTTGGCCGCCTCGCGGGTTTGCTTCTTGAGGGCCTTGAGCTCCGGGTCGATGGCGGCAAGCACGGCTTTTTCCATCCGGTCAATGTAGAGGACCCCGTGCAGGTGGTCGACCTCGTGCTGCACACAACGCGAGAGCAGCCCCGTGCAGCGCAGCACATGGGCGTGACCGGCGGGGTCTTGGAATTTCACCGTGATCTCGTCGGGGCGCACCACATCGCCGCGGATCTGGGGGAAGGACAGGCAGCCCTCCTCATAGACGGTCGTGGGGCTCGGCACGGCAGCAACCTCGGGGTTAATCAAGGTCAGGGGCATGAAGATCTCCAGGGGCGGCCGCGCGCCGTCGTATTCCCAGGCGAATTCGGCTTCGGCCGGGCGCAGGTCCACGACACAGAGCTGGATGGCCTGGCCAATCTGCTGCGCGGCCAAGCCGATGCCTTCCGCCGCGTGCATGGTATCGGTCATGTCGGCCGCCAGCCGCGCCAGCCCGGGATGGAAGTCCGTCACTTTCGCGCCCTTTTTTCTCAGGACAGGCTCATTGAAATGAACTATTTTCAGCACCATGGGTCAGGAGGGAGTCCGCGCACGTTATTTCCCCGGCTGAATGCCGCAAATAAATTTGTTTCCGACCAGCTCGTTGTTATGCCTTCACCCATGTCTCCGCCTGATCGCGCCACCGGCGCCCGCTCTGCCCTCTGGCAGCTCTGGCTGGCGCTCGGCGTGGGGCTGCTGGCCGTGGCTTGGTTGCTCCCGGTGAACGTGAAGTCGCTCAACCCGGCGTTGCTGCGGGAAGCCGGTCGCAATACCCCGAGCGTATCCGGTTTCGGCCGCGAACTGCTCGACCTCGACAAACCCGGCCCGGCGGCCCTCGTGCTGGAGACGGCGCGTCAGGTCGGAGATCCCGGAGCCGCCATGCTGGGGGTCGTGTTTGCGGATTTTGTCGGGAAGCACCGCGAGATGATACCGTGGGGCGGGTGGGACATCGCGCTGGAACCTCTCCTCGGCAGCCGCACAGCGGCAGCCTCCGCCGATTCGCAGCCGGTGCTGGGTTTCATGGTGACCCAGCAGGCCCGCGAAAATCTCCGTCGCTACCTAAGCGTCTCGCGCCTGCCTGGCGTGCAGACGCTCCTCAAGACGGCGACCCTTGACTCAACGCAGCGTTTCGTGCCGGCCAATCAGGCCGGTGGCCAGCCGCTGGATGCCGTCATCCTGCTCACCGCCTACCTCTGGCAGACGGAGCATCTCTCGTCCGGCCTGCAGCGCGGAGTGCGAACCCTCGCCGAGACTGCGGTGCAGACGGGGCAGATGGGCGAGCTCGAGGATTTTTATCTCGATATCCTGACGCTCGGACGGCGGTTGAACTGGGTGCAACTCTCGGAGCTGCTGCGCACCACTGGCAGTCTGGGCACGGTGGCACAGTTTGCCCACTTGGCGCGGGTCGCTCCCGAGCACCTCCCGGTCATCTACACGGCTGCGCTCATGACCAAGTCGGCGGATCGCGTGGCCCATTACCTCATCGCCTTCGGCCAGCCCGGGGCGGCCCATCTGCAGCTGGCGCTGGCCCACGGCCAGGGTGCTGTCGAGCAACTCGTCCAGCGGCAGGCGCCGGTCACGCGCGGCACCGGCCCTGAGTTTGAACTCGGGGCGGGCTTTACCCTGCGGCACCCGGAGATTGCCCTGGTGGTGAAGTATGCGGCCTGCCTGGGCGGCATTTTCCTGCTGCTGCGTTCGGTGGACCAGCGGCTTTTCAAGTCGGTCGAATCGACGCTGCGCGGTGCCTTTCCCAAGATGGGCAGCGGCATCATGGCGGCGCTCCTGACCTTCATCTTCTTTGTTTTCTCCGAACCCTCCCTGCTCAAGGCCGCCCCGGCCTCCGAATACCAGATCAGGCTCACCATTCCCGTCATCGGCACCCTCGCGGCGCCGGCGACCACGGCTTCAACCACACCCACCACCATGGACATCTCCACCATCGCATCGATTCTCGCCTTTGCCGCCCTGCAGGTTGGCATGTATGTCATCTGTCTGCTGAAAATCTCCGAGATTGCCCGCCAAGGGGTGCCCGCCGCCACCAAGCTCCGGCTCATGGAGAACGAGGAGAACCTCTTTGACGGCGGCCTCTACATCGGCATCGCCGGCACGGCCACGGCGCTGGTCCTCCAGGTGATCGGCTGGATCGACGCCAATCTGCTGGCCGCCTACTCGTCCAACCTCTTCGGCATCGTCTGCGTGGCCCTGGTCAAGATCCGCCACGTCCGCCCCTACAAGCGCCAGCTTATCATCGAGGTGCAGTCCGGCACCAACTGAGGATCCCGCGCCATGAACAAGACGCTCCTATTGATCATGTGCGACTTCATGTTGCTCAATCTCCTGGCGCTCACGCGCTGGGAGAAGGCCGAGCCTACGCACACCCAGCTCGAGACCGCCGCGCCCCGGGCTCCCGCCAACGCTCCGGCCATCAACGCCGACATGGTCGAGCTCATGCGCATCTCCCTTGAAGACGAGAAGCAATCCCGCGCGACCCTCGCCGCCCAGTTGTCCTCCACCCAAGGCTCGCTATCGGAGCGCGAGAAGAACCTCGCGGCCGTCCAGCAGCAGAAGAGCCACCTCGAACGCACCCTGGCCGCCACGCAGACCAGCGCGAAGGAATTGGAACAACGCTACACCGCCACCTCGCAGGAGGCCTCGCTGTCACGCGAGCAGTTGGCCAAGCTCCAACGCGAGCTCGAGGAACGGAAGGCCGAGGCCGAGCGCCAGCAGGCCGAGCTCGCCCGGGCCGAGCGGCAGAACGCCGAGGCCCGCCAGCGCATCGAGAGCCTCAACGTCGCCGTGAAGGTGGCGGAGCAGGAGAAGCAGCTAATCGCCCAAAACCTCACCGAGGCCAAGCAGCAGGTGGAGGTCGAGCGGACCGAGCGCTACAAGGTGCAGGAGCAGACCACCCAGCTTGCGCAGGGCGTCGGCCAGCTGGCCGAGAAATCCGGCGAGCTCAGCCAGGAGATCCGCACCAACCGCCCGGTGAATCCCAACCTCATCTTCAGCGACTTCCAGGCCAACCGCGTCGCCACCAAGCTCACCGCGCGCAAGCCCGGTCTTTTCAGCCCGACCGTCAAGGACAAGGAGGCCCAGACCGTGCTCGTGAGCGACGGCCGCCGCACCTATGCCCTCATGCACCTCAGCGACACGCCGTTCACGCTGGTGGAAACACCCGGCGATTATGATCAGGTGACAGGCCGGCTCAGTCGCGGTGCGTTCAGCGCGCCGGTGGGCGAACTGCAGTTCCTCCGGCTCGACCCGCGCCTCATCGTGGTGCCGGTGGATGACTCCTTGGCGGCCCTGATGGGCGCCAAGATCTACGCGCTGGCCAAGGAGCCCTTCAAGTTCCCCGAGGCGGTGCTGGTGCGCGCCGACGACGGCCGCTACGGCGAGACCCCGCTGCGCATCGACCCCACCAGCCAAGCCTATGTGAAGCTCGATAACCGGATCGTCACGCGCCTCTTCGGCGAGATATCGCCCAAGCGTGGTGACCTGGTCTTCAGCAAGACGGGTGAACTCATCGGCATGATGGTCAACAGCGAGTATTGCGCCGTGCTCGGCGACTTCACCGCCGCTACGACACTGAAGACCGGGGACAAGCCCGAGCCGGCGACGAGCGGGATCATCGGGAATTTCCAGGCCCGCTGGGCACGCCTCCCGCTGAAGCTGCAGTAAGCCGGTCCCTGCGTCTACTCGCGTCGTCGGAGTAGGAGAGCGGGTGGGCCGCGTTCCGCCATTTACAGCCCACGGCGCAATCGCCTGACTGGCCGGCGTGCTGCCTCGCCTGCTCGAATCCGTCGCGCTGTCCGATCCCCTGAGTTATCTCGCGGTATTCCTCGGGGTGTCATTGCTCATGGTGTGGCGGTTGGAGGCGATGCTCGACCACGGTCTGGAAGGCACGGCGCTCGGCACGCTGCTCATGCCCTATTGCTCGGGCCTCGGGAATCTCATTTTCGTGGGTCTCATGATCGCGCGCCAGGGTGCGCCCGGCGAGGTGCTGACCAACTGTCTCGTCAACAATGTCACCAACCTCACGCTGCTGCTCGGCGGGCCGGCGTTGTGCTGGGGGCTCGCGGTGTTGCCCGGCACCAAGCCGGCGAAGGCGGGCTCCAAGGGGAAGAAACCGGTCAAGGCGGCCACGGGTGGCACCGAGGGCCAGCTCAACCGCCTGTCGGTGCTGCTCACGCTGACCGCCGTGATGTTCTTCACCGGCGCGGTTTGGGCGCTGGGGCGCGACGGCGTGCTGGATCGCACCGACGGCGCGATGCTCATCCTGTTCTTCCTGTTCTGGCAGTGTTTCCAGGTGTTCGACGTGATGAAGCACAACATCCGGGCGCGGGTGTCGTTTGGCGCCATGTTCTATGTGGATGCGCTGGTGGTGCTCGCCAGCGCCTACCTCATGTATGAGACACTCGACTGGCTCGTCACGTGGTTGTCGGCGCAGCGGGATGGGCTGCTCAGCGCGGCCAACCTCGGTTGGCTGACCGGATGGCTGATGGTGCTGCCCAACGCGGTGCTCGCGCTTTACTGGGGCTGGAAACGCCGGGCGGATGTCGTCTACGCATCACAGGTCGGCGACGGCCATATCTGCATCCCGCTTTGCCTCGGGATTTTCGCACTGGCGCAGCCGGTGCCGATGGTCGGTTTCACCACGGCAGCGCTGGCGTTGCTGCTTGGTGCCGCCGCCTTGCACGGAATCATGCTGCTGACCACCGGCGGGTTGCCGCGCTGGGCGGGGGGCGGGCTGGTCGCGGCCTACGGGTGGTTTGTTTACGCAGGCTTGCAGAGCTGAGCGGCTACGCCCAGAGAACAGAGGACGGAGGACGGAGGACAGCTTTACTTTAGCAGGAATGAGCCGGGGCTCTGGATTATTGAACCCAACATGCGGCCGATTTCGCGTTTCAGCTCCAGAAGGACGCCATATTCCGTATCCGTCAGATAACCGTCACCCTTTGCCGTGATCAGCCAATGTTCGACTTCATGGTTCTCTCCGTCCGCATCGGTCAGCTTGCTCACAAAATGAGCTTCGTAGCGTCTTTTTCCCCAGGCCTCCGAAATATTTGCTCCGGTTGAACGAGCTGCACGTCTGATCTGGTCGGTCAGTGAATAACGCTCTTCGGCTGGCCATCGCTTTGAGATGACAAATATCCGCGCCGCCAGATCACACGCCTTCTGGTATACCTTAAGATCGGTGAAATGGCTGATTTGCACCGTCTGTCCTCCGTTCTCTGTCTTTTGTCCTCTGGTATTACGCCAGCGGATCCGCGCGGAATTTTGCGCTGAGCTCGAGGAAGGGCTTCTGCGCTTCGAGCCATAACCGGTCCTGACGGATCTCAATCATCGATTTTGTGGTGTGGTTGCAAAACAGATAGGAGGCGGGTCCGAGGCGGAGGCAGGCGTCGAAATGCGTGCCATGGGCGCCGGGGACAAATTCAAAGTCACCGATAGCCAACTTGCGGGCTTCCATTTCGGCCTGTAGCGGCGCGATGTCGCTCTTGAACCGGCCTTGATAGGTGTCGGCGCGCGGGCCCTCGTAGGCGAGGATGGCGCCGGATTCCGTGGCCAGCTTCACAAGCACCCACTCGTCGAAGACGGGCTGGTTGTAGAGGGCTTTCATGCGTCCAAGGGCATGGATGATGGCGGTGCGGGCGTCGGCGAGATTCATGGGCGGTGCGGGGAGTGTTTGGTTGGCGTGGAGGCCGACGCCAGCAGATTCTGCCGGTGGGGTGGGGATTAACCCGCGATTCACGGTGGGAAGCTACGAAGCAGAAATTTTCCGGAGGCCGCCGAGGAAAGACGGGAGGGCTGAATCAAACTTTGCGTCGTCTGCGCTCTCCGGTTAAATCCAAACATCAGCCCGTGGGCTCGAAGCGGCTTTGGGCGCGGTTCTTCTTCACGGTGTGGGCGGGTGCGACCACGCCGTTCATGGCGATGTAGATGCCGGGTGGGAGGGATTGGAGGGCGCCGACGGCGCAGCCGAGATTGAAGACGGCGTCGCTGTTGCGGAAGCGGGCGGGTTGCATCGAGCCGGTGAAGACGATGACCTTGTCCGGCAGGCCTGCGAGCTTGGCGGCCGTGGCCGTCATGGTGTCGGTGCCGTGGGTGATGAGGATGAGGTTTTCGGGCGAGGCCTCGACGCGGCTGCGGATGAGGGCGCGGTCCTCGTCGGTCATGGCGAGGCTGTCCTTCTGGAGGACGGACTCGACGACGAAGTCGAAGGTGACGTTGGACTCGCGGAAGACGGGACCGACCTGAGGTTCGCCGACCTCGTAGGTGCTGGCGGCGTCGAAGTAGACCTTGTCGATGGTGCCGCCGGTGGCGATGACACGGATGCGCATGGGGCAATGGTGGGCGTGACGGGCCCTGAATTCAAAGATTTTTGTGCCTCTTTGCGCTTTCTTGTGGCAATTGTCCGGGGTCCCATGAGCCAGCCGAACATCCTTTGGATCGTCACCACCCATCCGCTTTCGCCAAAGGCTTCAGCGAGATACGGGGCAGGCCTTGATAATAACCGCGGGCAATAGGTATGGCCTCACAGCCGAATATCCTCTGGATACTCACAACCCAATGGCGGGCCATGGCGGCGGGGTTTGCGGGGGATGTGAATGCGCGGACGCCGTGGCTGGACGGGTTGGCGAGCGAGGCGGTGAATTACACTCAGGCCGTCACCCCGCATCCGCTCGGGCCGCAGGCGCGGGCGGCGCTGCTGACGGGGAAGCTTTGTCCGGAAAATGGCGTTAGGGGGTATTGGGATGCTTTACCGGTGTATGATGAGAAGGGGAGCAAGGCGCGGGCGTCGTCAAGCAACGCCCCTACAGGTCGCACCATTGCGCATGCGTTGAAGGATCGGGGGTATGCGACGGCTTGGTTTGGGAAATGGCATCTGGCGGAGCGCGACCGGAAGGCGCCGTTCGTCGGCGAGGCGCATGCCAGGATGATCGTGCCGCCGGAACGGCGCGGGGGCTTTGAGATGTGGGAAGGTTTCGAAAGCGGATTCTTGATTAACGATCCATGGTTGCATGGGACGCGGCTGCCGCAGCCCAAACATTTCAAGGGATATCAGGCGGAGGTGCTGGTGCAGCGGGCGGCGGAGTGGATGTCGCGAGCAAGCTCGCTCCCGCAATTTTGTGTGGTGAGTCTGGAGGCGCCGCATCCGCCGTATCATGCGCCGGCCCCGCATGTGGCGGAGGTAAAGCCTGGCGAACTGAAATTGCGGGCAAATGTGCCGGTGGGCGGGGATGTCGAGAAGCAGGCGCGAGAGGAGATGGCCGGCTATTATGCGCACATCGAGGCGACCGACCGGGCCATCGGAAAATTGCTGAGTGAGGTGGATCTTGCCGAGACGATCGTCGTGTTTACCTCGGTGCATGGAGACATGCATGGATCCCACGGTTTATTTCGCAAAGCATGGCCGTATGAGGAATCAGTGCGCGTTCCGCTTCTGATTCGGAGGCCTGAGGCGAGAGGTGTGGGACTTGAGGATAAGGGTGCGGTGAGTCTGGTGGATCTGCCTCACATGGCGGTGGCTTGGGCGGAGGGAAGGGAATGGCGTGCCAAGGGCGACAGCGCCCTCATCTCGATGCCGGCGGCGACGGAGATCGCGCAGCAGTGCCCGGTGGCGTGGCGGGGGTTCCGCTCGGCGCAACACAAGCTCGTGCTCAATGAGGACGGAACCCCGTGGCTGTATTTCGACTTGGAGAAGGATCCGCTGGAAATGAAAAACCTCGCCGGGGATCCGGCGAGGCGTGGGGAGATAGAAGGTATGCGGCGTTGGCTGTGAGGCGCGGATCCCGCCTTAGGTTTGCGGCGCGAAATGGCGGCTGATGGCGGCCTGAAGTTCGTCGATCTTCACGGGCTTGGTGAGGTAGTCGTTCATGCCGACCTCGATGCAGCGTTCGCGGTCGCCCTGGAGGGCGTTGGCCGTGAGGGCGATGATGACGGGCTGGCGTTCGGGCGAGATGATGGTGCGGATCTGGCGGGTGGCCTCGAAACCGTCCATCTCGGGCATTTGCACGTCCATGATGACGAGGTGGTAGTTCCGTTCGCGGAGGGCGTGCAGGGCCTCGAGGCCGTTGCCGACGGCGTCGGCGCGGTAGCCCATGAGTTCCAGGTAGCGCAGGGCGATCTTCTGGTTCACCGGGTTGTCCTCCACCAGGAGGATGTCGATGGGGATGGTGTCGGCGAGCCGGACGGCCACGCCGGTGTTGGTGGTGGCGTCGGGGGAGCTGCCCTGACCGCTGATGAGCCGGCGGAGGGCGGCGTGCAGCGGGTAGGGCTTGAGTGGTTTGGCAAGCGTGTGGAGGAGAGGATCTGTATTGGCGCCCCGACGGGCGTTGGTGCTGGCGGGTGTGAGCAGCACGATGGGCAGGCTGGGGTAGCGCAGGCGCAATTCGTCCACCAGCTCAAGGCCGGAGCGGCCGGGCAGTTCCTGATCGATGATGGCGGCGGCGAGCGGGGCCGAGGCGGCCAGCGGGAGGGCGGCGGCGGCATCGGCTGCGAGCAGGGTGTGGATTTCCCAGCTCTTCAAATAATGGCCGAGGGCCGTGCGGTTGACGGCGAGATCGTCCACCGCGAGCACGGAGCAGCCGGGGGGCAGGGACGCATACAGCGGGGGGGTGGACTCGCTGCTGACATCCACGATCTCGGCCTGAATGCAAAAATGGAAACGCGACCCCCGATGCGGCGTGCTGGTGACGGAGATGCTGCCACCCATGAGCTGGGTGAGGCGGTCGCAGATGGCCAGCCCGAGGCCGGTGCCGCCGAACTTGCGCGTGGTGGAGGCGGCGACCTGGCTGAAAGGCTTGAACAGCAGATCCATCCGGTCGGCGGGGATGCCGATGCCGGTGTCGGTGACGTAGAAATCGAGCAGGCGCTTCTCGTCGGCGGGGCGGCCGATGGTGGCGGGGTCAACGGCGACCTCGAGCGTGATCGAGCCGCCCGGGGTAAACTTCACGGCATTGTTCAGCAGATTGACGAGGATCTGCCGGAGGCGGGTGATATCGCCGAGGATGCAGGTGGGCACGAGGGGATCGATGACGTAGGCAAGCTCGATGCCCTTGGCGGCGGCCGGGAAGGAGAAAAGATCGATTGCTTCCTCGACGCACTGCGCGAGCTCGAAGGGCTGGCTCTCCAACTCCATCTTGCCGGACTCGATCTTGGAGAAATCAAGGATTTCGTTGATGATGGTGAGCAGGGAGTCGCCGCTGGTGCGGATCGTGCTGACGTAGTCGCGCTGCTCGTCATTGAGATCGGTCTCCAGCAGCAGGCTGGTCATGCCGATGACGCCGTTCATGGGCGTGCGGATCTCGTGCGACATGGTGGCGAGGAAGTCGGACTTGGCGTGGGAGACGGCGTCAGCCTCGGCTTTGGCCCGGCGGAGCTGCTGCTCGATCTCGACGCGGGCCGTGATGTCGGTCTCGATGGCGATATAGTTTTCGACGTAACCGTCCTCGCCGAGGACGGGCTGCACGTCGAGGTGGACGTGGAAGCGGCGGTCGTCCGTGGCGAGTTGGATGGCGTCGGTCGTGATGGACTCCTGGGTGGCGAGGGCGTGGCTGATGCGAGCGACGGCCTCGGGGTCGGTATCGGGGCTGGCCAGCCAGCCGATCAGGGGGTCGCCATGCACCTCGGCGAGCTTGCGGCCGGTCAGTCGGGTGAAGCTGGTATTGGCCCACTCGATATGCCCGAGGGGGTCGGTGATTATGACGGCGTTGTCGGTCTTGCTGGCGACGAGGGAGAGCTTGCGGCTCTCGGCCTGGCTCGCGCGGAGGGCCTCGTCGGTGCGCTTGCGGGCGTTGATGTTCTGGATGGTGCCGAGGACGCGGCGGGGGGCCTTGGTGGCGCTGAAGGCGGTGCATTTGGCGCGCAGGGCGATCCAGAGGGGCTCGCCGGATTCGTGCACCACGCAGTGTTCGATTTCGATGAAGGGGGTCTCGCCGCGGAAGTGGGCGTCGATGACCGCGCGCACGGCTGGCTGGTCCTCGCCGTGCAGGAGATTGAGCCAGCCCTGGCCGGTGGTGGGCATGTCGGCGGGGTCGTAGCCGGTGAGCTTCCAGATGCTCGGGGTGCAATACACGGCGTCGGTCTCGACATTCCACTCGTAGACGCCGACCTGGGTGGAGTCGAAGGCGAGGTTGAGGCGCTCGTCAGCGGCCTTGAGGCGGGCCTCGGCGTCGCGGCGTTCCTCGAATTCTGCGCGCAATTGCCGGCTGGTGTGCTCGGCGAGGCGCTGGCGGCGGCGGGCGGCCTGGGCAAGATTGACGACGAGGCCGAACAGCAGAGTGCCGCTCAGGCCGGCGCCAAGGGTGAACTCGGGGAGGTATTGGCGTTGGGCGGCGACGAAAGTCGGGCGTGGCACCAAGCTGATGGTCAGGTGCTGGTTGAGGATGTGGTAGGTCAGGGCCTGGCGATGGCGCTCGTCGACGACCTCATCCGGGCTGATGGATTCGTAGGCCTTGACGGCGCGGTTGCCCGCAGCGGGGTTGGTGATCGTGACCGTGAATTGATAGCGGCGCGAGAGGTTGAGCCGGTTGTCAATCTGGCCGAAAATCTTGTCGTAGTAGAACTCGCCCACGATGAATCCGGCGGAGGAGTTGACCGGGTTGAAGGGGATGTAGATGGCAAAGGTGGGGGCCTGCAGCGGCGTATCCAGGGGAGCGGCGAGGGCGAAGGTGTAGGTGCGGCGGGCGGCCTCGATGGCCGCGCGGCGCAGGGGGCGGCTGGTGTGGTCAAAGGAGGCAGCGTCCTCGTTGCCGACCCGCGGCCAGAACCAGCGGGTGCGCAGATCGGCGTCCACCCACTGGATGGAGCGGTAGCCGGGGAAATCACCGAGGAACATGGCGACCTCATTTTCCCAGTCTGCCTGCGTGAGGCTGGCATCGCCGGCCCAGCGGCGGGTCTGCCGGGCCAGGCTGTCAATGGTGGCCTCGGACTCGGCGCTGTAGAGGGCTGCGATGTTGTTGACGGTGAGCTGGGTGGTGCTGTTGGTGAAGGCGAGTTCGCGCTCGCGGAGGGCGACCCAGAAGGTGGTGGTGACGGTGAGACTGCAGACGACGACGGGCAGCCAGAGCCAGCGCGGACCCGTGCCGAGGCGGTCGGGATTGTCCCGGACCGCGAGCCAGATCAGGCCGAGCCCGAGCAGGATGAGCAGGGTGGCGGTGTGCGGCCCGAGGCGCGCGTAGGTGTGCCAGCCCTCGACCGCGTTGAGGCCGGTGCGGTAGGCGGCGAGGCCGGTCAGTCCGTAGCCCGCGCACAGGGAGCCGAGCAAGGCCAGCAGGATGGGCCGGCGGTTGTCTCCCGGCCGTGCGGCCAGCCAGGCCAACAGAGCTCCGCTGAACATCAGCACGGCCGCGAGAGCGGCGGGCATGCGAGCGACCTCCGCATCGGCGATGACGCTCTCATGGCGGGCGAGCAGGTTGTCGAGGCCGAGATTCAGGTTGAGCGGGCCCTCGATGAGGGTGGCCCAGGCCAGCAGGGTGGCGAGCGAGCCGAGGGCCAGCGCGGTCCGCCGCCAGCCGAGGGCGACGGCAACGGGAGTCAGGCCCAGCAGGAGAAAACAGATACTGGCGTTGGCCGGCAGGGCGGCATCATAGGGGCGCGGCTGCACGAGGCGCACCCAGCCGGCCTGCCAGCCCCACCAGCCAATAACTCCCGCCAGGGCCAAGGCGGCAAACGGCAGCAGATAGCCGTAGGCAAGCCAAGGTTGCCGAAGGCGTATAGATTGGCGTGGCATGGAGGGGTGTCCTGCCAGCTAAGGGAGGCACTTTTCGGCTGGCAAGGGTTTTGGGGGAATACACCCAGCCGAATCGGGAGGAGGCAGGCTGCCGGCCCCACCAGCCGGTGCGTGTCGCGCTCAGTTCTTCGGTGGAACCGGCTTGGCCGGATCGTCGGTCGGTGAGGCGGGTGGCGGGACGACCGGTGCGGCGGGTGCTTCTGGATGTGGGCGCGAGCCGCTGACGGCGACCGACCACTCGGGGTTGGTGATCAACCCGCCGAGTTTGAGTTCGAGGATGCTGGTGAGCGGGTTCAGGACAATGCCTACCACGGCGGTGATCAGATTGAGGTTATCCTCGTAAGGGCGGAACCGGGCGGAGAAGTCCAGCGCCCCGGTGCCGACGGTGAAGTTGCCCCGCGCGTCGATGACCGCGCTGGGGCCGGTGATCTTCAGGTCGGGAAAAAGCAGCCGCCCGTGCTCCAGGCGGAACGAGGTGTGCGCGGCGTCCAGCTTGAGGGAGGAGAACTTCAACGACAGTCCGCTGAGCACCTGCGAGAGCAGGCCGAAGAGGTGGATCTCGCCGAGTTGGGTGCCGGTGAGAGCGGCATTGCCATTGCCGGTAAAGCTCGCGAGTTCGCCCGGCTCGCCTGTGGCGGACAGGCCGACATTCAACCGGCCGCCCTCGGCCCGCTGCATGAATTTCTTGTCCGCCACGGGGGCGACGGGCTGGCCGGTGAGATTGGCCTGATACTCCTGCACGGCGCGGATGCTGCGGGCGAGGTCCGCGCCATTGAGGTAGAGGTCGAACCCCAGGCGGCGATAGTCCGCCGGGCCGGAAAGAGCCGCCTTGCCCGAGCCTGACCCGCCGGCGGCCGTGAACTCGATAGTGTCGAGCCGCACATCACGGCCGGTGACCCCGCCGGTGACCCGGGCCGAGTCGAGCGGGAAGCCGAAATAATGGAACGCGTTACCGACCGAGCCGGTGAAAGTGTAGTTGCTGACCGCGCCGAGGGTGCCCTGCGCATGGACGTGCGGAGGCGCGGAAAAGCGGAGGCTGGCCAGCACTTCATCGGCCTGGCCTGCGAGCATCCGGCCCAGCACGGCGGTATCCGCATCCGTCTCAAAATCAAACTCGAGCCGCTCCGGGGCGGCGAAACGCTTGAAAGTGCCGGTCAGGTGTTGCGCGCCGTCGGCGCGGGTTGCAGTGAGCGCCAGCCCATGCGCGAATTGGGGCCGGATGAGGAGCAGAGCCTCCGCCTGCTCGAACTGTCCGCCCCACACGGTGGCCTCGCGGGCCTGGGCACGCCCGAAAAAGACGGTGCGGCTTGGGTCCCGCCAGCGGCCTTGCAGGTCGATTTCCGCCGTCGGGGCCGCGACCGGGAAGGCGAAGTGGGAGTGCCAGAAATCCAACCACCAGCCGCTGTGGAACCAGCCGTTGATTTCGGGTGGGCGCAGCCGGCCATCGAGGCGCATGCGATAGTCAGTGGTGGCGAAATTCATCCAGTAGGTGCCGCGGGCGAAATTATCGCCCAGCTCCACGCGGGCGTCGTGGGCGAGAAAATCCATGCCCTCGATGTCGATGCGGCCGCGCGCCGCCGTGATCATGACCCCGCTGGAGTCGAGCCGGCGGGCGTCCGCCCGGCTGGAGAGACGGGCGAACCGCCAGCCGGGATCCAACACGGCCTCGGCGGCGAAGGCCACCGGGTCCCCAAAGACGAAGTAGGGCGCGGCGCGCGGCGTGATCCGGCGCAGCACCCGGTTGATCACCTCGGGCGAGGCGCGGCCCTCGGCCCGCACGCGGGCGCTTTGCGCGGCCAACTGGGCATCCACCTCGGCCGCGAGGAATTCCCCGCTGATTTGCGTGGCCGCCGTGAGGGTCACGTCGGGCCAATGCGCCAGGTTGGCCTGAAGCACGGGCCCGAGCAGGGTCACGTCGGGCACGCTCACCAGTCCGGCGGCGAGCAACGCCTCGCGTGGTTGAGCGGAAAAACTGTCGGGCCAGACATCGAGCTTGAGGATGGCGCGCACCGTGTCCGCCCGGTAGTTTTCCTGATAGCGCGCGGAGCGTGCGGCGGCGTGCAGACGCAGCGGCCGCGGGCCCGGGCCGGCGAGCCGGAGCGTCCCGGCAGCGGCCAGAGGCCCGAGTGTGAGCGGCTGCCCCCCGGGGCGGTCGGCGCCGGCGGCGGTGAGCAACAGGTGGGCGGTGTTGCCGACGCCCGGCGGGCTGTCGAGGTCGACGGCCAGGCTCGGCTGGTCAAAGGCGTCGAGTTGGGGCAGGTGCAGGGCGAGTTGCCGGCTGATCTGCAAAAAGCGGGCGACCGCGGCGTCGGGTGAGAGTGCCGGAGCGCCGGGAGCAGGGGGGGGCGGGGTGAACTCGCCCTGCGCCGTTACCGTCAGCCGGCCGACGCGACCGGCGCATTGTTGCACCAGCCAGCGGCCGTCCGTGTGGCTCAGAATCAGGGTCAACTCGCGGATGAGTGGCTCGACAGTGCCACTGGGGGAGAGCATCGCGGGGAGTTGGAGGGTGGCGCCTTCGAGGCGGATTTCATCCGGGGTCGGGCGTCCGGCCAGGGCCGACCAGAATTCACGCCGCAGGTAGAGCTGGCGGCAGGTGAGCAGGGGCTCCTCGAAGGATCGGGAGCGGAACTGCACATTCTCCAGCAGGACGATGCCGGTGGGATCAAGCCGTGCGCGGCCGAATTTGATCGTGAGGCCGGCTTGGGCCAGCCCGGCCTCGGCGCGCCGGAGCATGAAGTCGGGCACCGGCAGCTCGCGGGCGGTGGCGATGTAGAGGAGCGCGATCAGCAGGGTGCCAAGGACGAGCCATACCGCCCAGCAGGCCAGCGTGGCCGCGCAGGAAGCGCAGAAGCGCAGCACGGCGGCGGCGGGCTTGGCGGGTGGCTGGGCGGGCATGGGTCGGGCCGCCTAGGATTTGGGCGGCAGTTCGGTCTTGGGGGTTTCCGCCGGCGCTTCCGCTGCCTTGGTCGGGAGCGGTTCGGCCGCTGCCTGGGGCGGGCCGGGATCCGGTTGCCCGGTATAGGTGAGGGCGAAGATAGCATCGAGCATCTCGGGGGTGACCTCGAACACCACGCCGCCGAAGTCCGCCGTGCCCGCGAACATGGTGGTGCCGCCGAGTCGTTCGGTGAGGAGGAGGGTCAGGGTGGAAGTCTGGGCGGCGCCGCTGCCGCCAGGAAACACGGTGGTGATTTCGAGGGCATGTTTCCATGGCTGCGACCCGAGCGGGGTGTCGGCATGATCGGGAGTGAATTGCCCGGCCGTGAACGCGCGGGCTTGCAGGGTGGTCAGTTGGGTCAGCAGCCCGGCCAGCACCTTGTGGGCGGCCTCGGAGGTTTTGGCCGTGGCGAGGGATTCGGGGGTGAGCGCGGTCTCGTTGGCGGCCTCCACGACGAGCGCATGGGCGGGCAGGGTGGTGAGCTTCAGGCTGGTGAGGTGGGCTTCCTTGGGCAGTTGGCGCAGGAGGCGCAGGCGGTAGTGGCGGGCGAGGGCGGGCGCGGCGTCGAGGATGTCGGGGAGGATTTGGTAAACGAAGGGAGCGTTGGTGACGCGGGCGAAGGCCTCGCCGGGCTTGTCGGGGGAGACACCCACTTCCAGCGTGAGGCTGTAGGCGTCCTTGCCGGTGGGGCCGCCGCCTTGGCCGAGCCTGAGCGTGATGACCCGCTCAGGGCGGTTGAAGCCCCAGGTCTCCAGGTCGGTGGCGGCCGGGGCATCGCTCAGGAATTTGGGCGAGCCGGGCCGGGCCTCGCGGGCCGCAAGCTCGTCCAGTTTTTTCAACAAACCGGCCACTACCCCGGGATCGGCGGCGATGGGCAGGGGGGCTTGATCGTTCACCCGGGTGACGACTTGCCAGCCTTGTTCGCCTTCCAGCTTTTGCAGAGTCAGCTCGGGTTGCCCAGGCGCGCCGATCGTGAACGACGTGACACTGGCGGGCTCGAAGTCGAGGACACGGGGATCGCGGAGCTCTTCCTGGGCGGCCCGCAACACCGCGAGCAAGGCCTGCGGCATGACGGTGGTGAAGACGACCGCCTGATCCTCCAATTTGGCGTAGTATTCGGTGGAGTCCGTCCCGTGGCCGGCGGTCGCGGTCGTGCTGGTGGGGTTGCCGAGGAGCAGCGTCTCCCGGCGGGCATTGCCCTCGAGGGTTAGCCGGAAGGCGGGCGCATTGAGGCCGGCGCGCTCGAGATCGGTGTCCCGGGGTTCGAGGAAGTTTTTGGCGGTGAGTGCGTTCACGGCATTGATGGTCACTTCCACGGCCGATTTGCTTGCGCGGGCGTTGATGGGTGCCTCAAACGCCCAGCGGCCGGCGGCGTCGCGCCGGAGCCGGACCTTGAGATTGGCGGGGGCGGCGGTCTGCATGTTCAGCGAGCGGACCTCGAACACTGGCACGCTGAAGATCGCGGGGGCGCGCAGCGTGTCGAGGGGCAGCCCGATGCTCTCGACGAGACTGCGGTTGACGACATGGATGCGGGTGCCGTCGGGGGAGAGGAGATAGAGGCGGTTGCCGACGGCGGTGACGTCGCCGATCTTGAGCGCGTAATTCCGGCCGGCGGAGGTGAACTGGAGGGTGACGGCCGGATCGGCGAGCCCGTAGTCGGCGAGGGAGCGGCCGCTGGCGGCGAGTTCCGCGACGGGGAAGCTGGTCTCGTGCTCGAGGAGTTGCAGGGTGTTGGTGATGCCGGCGATGGCATTGGGATCAGCCGGCCATTCATAGGGGGCGGTGAGCCACCAGGAATCGACGCGTTTTTCGATGGTCACGGTCTCGCCGGTGCGGTCGGTGCGGGTGAGGGCCTCGATGGTCGCAGCCTCGGGGCCGAGCACGCGGCGGCGGGCTTCGAGCGTCTTCCGTTCGTCGATCAGCGGCTTGTCGTAAAACCAGATGTAGGCAAAGAGGACGACATTCAGGAAGAGGAGGACGACGGTGACTTTGGAGCGCATGGGGGCAGAGCAGCGGTAAGCGGTAAGCGCTAAGCGGTAAGCTCGTTCAATGTGAGGGAGAAGGTTGGCACGGGAATCGGAAGCTTAGGGCTTACAGCTTATTGCTTTGAGTTGAATTAATTCCGCCTTGTCCAGTAAACCGCGAGGCCGAGCAGCGCGACGAAGCCGGGCACGATGAAGAACAGACCGAGGCGGAGGCGAACGAGTTCCTCCTGGCTGAGGGAAAGCTGGAAGCGCTCGATGGGCCGGGCGGGAATGTTGAGCTGGGTGTCGCGGCCAATGGCCCAGCTGACGGTGTTCAGGATGACGGGGAAATTGCCGCCATTAATGATGCGGTTGTTGGTGACGAGGTCGGCGGTGCCCAGCACCGCGAGGCGGCCGCCGGGCACGCTGAGCGGCAGATTGGCGGGCTTCAGCCGCTCGGAGACGACCAGGACGCCGAGTTGGCCGCGCAGATCCTGACCCGGGGTGTATTCCGGCCGGCTGCGCAGGCGATAGTCGCTCTCGCCCCAGGCGGTGGGGCTGGTGGCGATCAGTTTCTTCACGCTCAGGCCGTCGTCGAGGGCGCGCCCGACATCTTCGTTGACCACGCGGGTCGGGCCGGCGAGCAGGTAGAGGCCGTTGTCGATCAGCACCTGCGTGATGGGGTGCGGCAGGAAGTGGCGCAGGAGCAGCTCGCCATTGTCGGTGAGGGACTGGCTGTCGGTGTCGTAGATGACGTTGTCGAAAACCCGGATGCCCCAGTCGAAGAGCAGATTTTCGAGGCCGAACTGGCTGGCCGGACTGACCATCAGGATCACACGGCCGGCGCGGGTGGTGAGATATTGGCGCAGTAGCTCCTCCTCAAAGGGTTGAAAGCGGCGCTCGGGAGCGGGGATGATCACGAGGGCGGCATCGTCGGGTATCCGGCGGGCCAGGTTCAGGTCGAGATTCTCGAGGTCGTAATTGCGCTGGCGGAGTTGGTCGCGCAGTTGCGAGAGGCCGCGGGCACCGTCCACGCTGTCGGGCGACATCTCGCCGTGGCCGGCGAGGAAAAATATCTTCTTCTTCTCCGCCTTGGAGACATCGAGGAGCGCGGCGGTGATAACGGCTTCACCCTTGAAGGCCTCGCGGCTGACCTTTTTCTTGATGACGTAGAGATCGTCGAGGGTCTTGACGCTGCGGCCGCGGTCGCTCTGGAGAACCACGACATTGGGCTGCTCCACGCCGAGGGCCTCGGCTTCGCGGCGGTTCTGGTAGACATCAACATAGCGGACGGTGAGCTGGGCCTTGCTGTGGCCGCGGGTGTAGTAGGTGTATTCGCGCAGCAAGGCGGTGACATCGCGGAAAGCCTGGGCCAGCTCCTCGCTGTCGCCACTGTCCGTCAGGGTGACGATGATGGTGACGTCGCGCTCCAATTGCTCCAGATACGCCTTGCTCTCGGGCGAGAGGGAGTGCCGGTGGTGAGTGGTGACATCAAAGCGCCAGGCATGATTCAAGGCGAGGTAGTTGAGCCCCGCGAACAGGCTGAGGAAGAGCAGCGCCTGCAGCAGCAGGTTGATGAACCGGAGCCAGCGGGCCGTGCGAAAACTGTCGGTGGAGGGCATGGGTCAGCCGTGCAGCAGCTTGGCCTCGACCCCGAGGATGCTGAAGAGGAGGGCCAGCGTGGAGCCGGTCAGGTAATAAAACAGCTGCCGCGTATCGATGATTCCGCGGGTGAAGTCGTCGACGTGGGTGGAGACCTGCAGGGAGTCGAGCGCGTCCTTCAGCGGGCCGAAGGTGGCGCTGTGCAGAGCATTGATCTCCCCTAGGTAGCGCGGTCCGAGGACGACGAGGATGAGCAACACCACGGTGAAGATGCCGGCCACGGGTTGGCTGCGGGTCATCGAGCTGGCGAAGACGCCGAGGGCGACGAAGAGCAGGCCGCTGATGGCGATGAAGAGATAGCCGCCGATGAGCGGGCCGGAATCGAGGCCCCGGAGGTCGCGGGCGTAGAGCTGGATGATGGAGTGGAAGCCGAGGGTCGATCCCCAGAGGAGCAGGTAAAAGAGATAGGCCGCGGAGAACTTGCCCAGCACGACCTCGGCAGTGCTGACGGGAGTGGTGAGCAGCGTCTCGAGCGTGCCCTGGCGGCGCTCGTCGGCGATGGTCTTCATCGTGAGCAACGGCACCATGAAGAGCACCGGGAACCAGAAGAACTGGAAGAAGACGACGGCCGGCGGGGTCTCCTGCGGCACGCGGTAGCTGTCGAGGATGCTGGCGAAGATGAAGCCCATCACCCCGAGAAAAAACACGGCCGCGATATACGTGCTCGGGCTGTAAAGCAGCGTGCGGATCTCGTGGGAGAGGATGGTGAAGTAGTGGCGCATGGGGCAGGACTACGAGACAACGGGACAACGGGACGACATGACGGAAGACCACTTCATGGCGAGGCTGTGGTGATATCCCGATCCGGCATTTTGGCTGCGTGTCTTCATCGTGGTCGGTAGTCCGTGGTCCTGTGGTCTTATTGCTTCAAAATTTCGGCAACGGTGCGCGGCTGTCGCCGTTGACTGGCTTGTCGGGCAGGCGGGCGTCCCAACTGCGGCGGGTGGCGGCGAGGAAGACATCCTCCAGCGAGGGCTGGGTGCGGCCGAGCGAGCGGATGCGGTAGCCGAGGGCGGGCAGGGCGGCGAGGAGCCGTTCGCCGAGGTCGGCGGCGGACTCGGTGACGAGGGTGGCGACGCAGAAGCCGTCGGGGGCACAGTCGCCGAGGGTGGCCACGCGGAGGGTGGGCTCGATCTCCTTGAGCCGGGCGCCGAGGCTCTCGGTCTCGCCGGCGAGCTCGAGGCGGTAGCTGGTGTGCCCGAAGATCTCGTGACGGAGGTCGGCGGGCGAGCCCTGCGCGACGATGCGGCCGCCGTTGATGATGAGCACGCGGTCGCAGGTGGCCTCGATCTCGGGGAGGATGTGGCTGGAGATGATGACGCTCATGCGGCCGCGGAGGCTGGCGATGAGGTCGCGCACGATGATGATCTGGTGCGGGTCGAGGCCGATGGTCGGCTCGTCCATGATGATGACGGCGGGCTCGGAGAGGATGGCCTCGGCGATGCCGACGCGCTGCTTGTTGCCCTTGGAGAGGCGGCCGAGGATGCGGTGGCGGTTGCGCTTGAGGTCGCAGAGCTCGAGGACCTCATCGATGCGGGCGCGCAGCTTGGCGCGGGGCATCTCCTTGAGGCGGCCGCGGAACCAGAGGTATTCGGAGACGCGCATGTCGTCCGGCAGCGGGTTGTTCTCGGGCATGTAGCCGACATGGCGCTTGGTGGCCTCGGGTGCGCTGGCGACGGCGTGGCCGCAGATGCGGACGGAGCCGGAAGTGCCCGGCAGGTAGCCGGTGAGGATGCGCATCGTGGTGCTCTTGCCGGCGCCGTTGGGGCCGAGGAGACCGACAATCTCGCCCCGCTTCACGGTGAAGCTCAGGTCGTTGACGGCGGTGAGTGGGCCGTAATTTTTGACCAGGTGGGAGACCTCTATGGTGATGTCGGGGATTTCGGCCATGCCGCGGTGGCATTTACACGAGGATTAGGCCCGGCGGGCAAGCCTCGTATCAAGACCGGTAGCGAAGTGATACGTTCCCGAAGCAGTGGTTCGTTGCCTGCGACACAAGGCGTCGCGTGCAAGGGGTATGCTCTGGCCTTCCCCTGCCAGCCTGCCTCAAACTGTTTTATACGACTTAATGCCTAAATCCTCCAATCAACTCGCCCTTGCCCGTCAGTGGGAGATGCTGAAGAAGCTGCCGTGCCGCGGTCCGGGCATCACGGCTGGCGAATTGGCCAGCTACCTGCGGGAGGAGAAGCAGTTTGAGGTGAGCAAGCGCACCGTTGAACGCGACCTGATCGAACTGGCTGCCACCTTTGGCATCCGGTGTAACGATAGCTCGATGCCCTACGGCTGGCACTGGCTGCCGGGCAAGCAGTGCGACTTTACCAGCATTGATCTGGCCGATGCCATGTCGCTGGTGCTGGCCGGGGATGTTTTGGCGAAATTGCTCCCATCCCCGATGCTGACGGCGCTTCAACCCAAGTTTGCCCTGGCCCGCAGCAAACTGGCCGCGGTTGAGACGCATCGTTATGCCCGCTGGGCGGACAAGGTGCGCCATGTGCCCACCTCGATGTCTTTCGTCCCGCCCAAAGTGGATGCTCAGGTGCTGGCCACGGTGCAGGAGGCGCTCCTGCAGGAACGGCAGGTGCTGGTCGTCTACACCGCACCAAGCGACAAAAAGGCCGGCGAGATCACGCTGCATCCGTTGAGCCTGATCCTGCGCGGATCGACGCCCTACCTCGTGGCGACCGCGTATGATTATCATGATGTCCGGCTCTATGCGATCCACCGCATGAAAGCAGCCACGCTGTCCGAGCGCAGGATGGTCCCGCCCCGACATTACACCACCGATGGCTACCTGGCCTCGGGCGCGATGCAGTTTGGCCATGGCAAAACCATTCGGCTCAAGGCGTGGGTGAGCAACGAACTCGGCATCTATCTCGCCGAAGCGCCCCTGGCAGAGGCCCAGACCATCAAAGCCAAGGGCGCTCGCCACCTGGTCACCGCCGTCGTTGCGAACTCCTGGCAGCTCCGCTGGTGGATACTGTCGCAGGGAGCCGGCATCACTGTTATCTCACCCGCCCATTTGAAGACGGAAATCACGGATACGTTAAAGTCTGCGGCCGGAAACTATAAATAGCCGCTGGGTCACGTATCCATGGGCGCATTTTCACCTAAGCTTACTGTAGAAACCAGCTCCAACCGGGGCACCTACTACATCATCGAAGGGCTCCCCGCCACACTCAGGGTCGGCCCGTTTCGAGCCCAGTCTGAACTCTATCACGTGCCTTTAGCCTTGGCTGGAGTGAGGTATGTGATTTGCGGAAGTCCCCCGAGGTCGTTCGAGTATGATTTTATGCACAGTGGCATCAAATGGATCCTTGATGATTCTTGGCTGCAACCTCAGCAGCTCATGGATTATTTGGAGGCTAGCAATACGCCGCTGCTGGTTAGCGAAAGATGCCGGCCGCTGAATATCCAGGTGACTGGACATGATTTTGATCTGCTGATGTGCAACGCCCATTGTGTGGGGTGTGCGCTGCTGATGGGCAAAGGTGTTTTGGTCTATTGCAAAGCCAACGTGGCCCATGCCGCTATTCTGACTGGTGCCGTTCTGGTTCTGATCGGTTGCGATCACGAACAGATTGCTGATATGTTTTGCCTCGCTCTACGGCAGTTGGGGCTGGAAGAGCTGACAACTGCGCAACTGAAGCCCATTCTCGCCCACGTAAGGCGTCGATCCATCGGAAACTGCCGGTTGGATGAAATGTGGAATTGCGCTGCGGAGTAATCTCATACGCATTTAGCCATGCAAACTGGCACTTCAAATACACCATTCCTTCCAGAGGTGGAGGTAATCCAGCGAGCCATTGAAGAAATAGAAAGCTTCGTAACCGATCGAAGTCGCTCGGATTGGACTCAAGCCGTTAAGAAGTCATTCACTAAGCTAGGTCTGGCTCACCACTGGGGCATATGCGCAAACGTCTCTATCAAGCATGAGGATGTTCACAAAGAATGGCTTTTTGACTTAACATGGTTTTCTAGCCCGGAAAACCGGCTTAATAAACTTGGACTAGTTCTTGAGTCGGAATGGGAGAAGGGAATTGAGGCAATCAAATATGATTTTGAGAAACTTCTAATAGCCCGCGCTCCATACAAAGTGGTCTTGTTTGACGCCACTGATATGGAACGGCCGAGATTCATCAACGAGCTCAAGGAGATAGTCCGCGGTTATTCCGAGCATGCGGCGAACGAAGTGTATTTTCTGGCTGCCTATAATGGGGGGAGGTTTGTTGTCGATATTGTGCGGCCAGGATTAACATAGATCTTTGTTTGAAAGTGTCGGCGACACAAGCTGACGCACGGCACGTGTAGATTGGAATCATGACGGGCATGACCCGTCTGAATGTAATTCTACATGGAAATCCGTTTAACGGCCCAGTGCCTGGCAATATTATCGAAGGCGGTTTGCGGGCGTGCTGGCATCACGGCAATCCACGCTGGCTTAAACCAGCTCACGGCATTGCCCGACTGGCTGGCCAACCTACCGAATCTGGCCATCCTCAACCTGAACCATAACCGACTCACGGAGCTGCCGGAGAACTTCGCGCGACTGACGGCCTTGCGAGAGCTCAATTTGTCTTCGAATCCGCTGGGCTCTTTCCCGGCAGAACTGAAGGCGCTGGCCAACCTGAAAATTCTGCGCATCGCCCAAGCCGGCCTTCGCGAGCTGCCGATGGACTTTCCCGGCACGCAGCTCACCGAGTTTCATGCCGATCGAAATGAGATCGAGTCATTGCCTGACGGAATCGCCAATGGCCCGGCCGGCTTGCGGCGATTGGGACTGGCCCAGAACCGGCTGCGATCATTGTCGGCGTGCCTGGACGGCTGGAAAAACCTGCGGGAGCTGGATCTGTCCTACAACCAGCTCGATTACCTACCGGAAGCTATCGGTGAACTTGACAGACTTGAGGTGCTGCACCTGCAAGGCAATTGCCTGCGAGGATGGCCGGAGAGTATGGGGCAACTGCATAAGCTGAGGGTGTTGAATATCTACGAAAATCAACTGACCGAGATTCCATTGCCGGTGGCTCGGCTTCCGCGACTGGAATTCCTCGACGCCAGCCGCAATCTTATCAGCCGAATTCCCCAGGAAAATGCATCGTGGCATGCAATGCGCTGGTTGGTGCTGAGCGGCAATCCCCTGGACGACTTACCGGAGGGCTTCCTGCCGGAGTGCGTGACTTTTGTCTCTCGCCGCAACGCGCAGTCGTGAGTCCGATTACTGATCATGCTTCTTTCCCTTCGCCGCGAAAACCGCCGATTCAATCGTGGTTGTAGGCAGACCGATTGATTCGAGCAGGTGGCGCTTCGTGCGCGGGTAAGTTATCAGGGTGAGCAGCTGGCAGGACTCCTGGAGCATCACGATGTCCGCCCGATACCGACGCGGCTTGAGGGGGCCGTTTTGAATCAACTCAAAACAATACGAGCGATGCTTGGGATCTGCTATGTAGAACTCCGCCCAGGCAAGAGGCCCCTCACGGGAAGGGAAGAGTTGCTTCACATCGACGGATAATTCCTCCCAGCGATAGACTTGGCTGTGGTTGCGAAGAAATAGGCGGATATGGAACATGTGATGGGACGGATGGGGCGGAGTGGCCCCTCAGCGTTTGGTTCAGCTTAAACGGCACCCACGTCAGAATACGTCGCTCGCACCGAGATTTCACACTTCGTCCATGCATCGGCATTGAATACGCGCTTTGCGGCGCAAGGTGTCGCATTGCCCGCCTAAGATTGCGGCTGGCATGAGCGCCGGCCCGGTGATTAGAAATCCAGCCAGCACCCAATCTTAAACTAAATTACCATGGCCAACTTTTACTGCGAGTATTGCGGGCAGAAATATTCAAATGTGCCGGCATTGACGGCATCCGCCTGCTTTCGGCATCCAAATGGATCAAACAGTGGGAAGCATAAACTCTTCGAAGGGCGGGAGGCTTCAACCTACACCTGCAAATACTGTGGCACCAAATGTCCTTCGATTGCAGCTCTGACCGCTTCGTCGTGTTTTCGGCATCCCGTGGGATCAAACAGGGGCAAACATGCCCCGGCATTGTGAGCGTTCGTTTAGTGGCCTTTCACGCATGAGCGCAACATTCACCGCGATCGATTTCGAGACGGCCAACTATGGCCGAAACAGCATCTGCCAGGTCGGCCTGGTGCGAGTCGAAAGAGGCATCGTCACCAGCGAGCTTAGTCTATTAGTGCGTCCGCCGGATAACTACTTCAGGCAGGATTTCACCGAGATTCACGGCATCGCGCCGACTGACACGGCGAATGCTCCGACTTTTGCGGAGGTGTGGCCCAGGATGGAGCCGCTCATTAAGGGCCAGCGGCTTGTGGCGCATAATGGTCCCAGTTTCGATTTCAACGTGCTGCGGCAGACCTTGGCGCACTATGGCCTGTCCGAGCCGGTCTTTGAGGGAATTTGCACCTATCGAATCTATCGCGATAACCTAGCCGCGCTGTGCCAGAAGTTCGGCATCGGGCTTGATCACCACGATGCACTGTCAGACGCCCGGGCTTGCGCGGCGTTGTATCTGCGGTCTTTGGGGGCGACAGGATGAGACTTTTAGCCGGCCTCAAACAACGTCCTTGGCCAGGGTGACCTCACCGGCGCGGAAGCGTTCCGAGCGGCCGGAATTGAGCCGGACGATGAGCGAGCCCTCGTTGTCGATGCCGGTGGCGGTGCCGGCGACGGTGCGGGTGCCCTGGGTGACAGAAACGGCACGGCCGCGGAGGATGTCGTAGCGTTTCCAGAGCTGGGCGAAGGTGTCGCGGTAACCGCCCTCCAGGAACTGGTCGTAGGCGGTGAGCACGCGGCCGATGAGCGCGGCGGCGAAGCGGTTGAGGTCGAGCGGGGCGCCGGTGGCGTCGGCGAGCGAGATGGCGGTCTTCTGCAGGTCGCGGGGGAGGTCGGCGGCGCGGCCGTTGAGGTTGAGGCCGAGGCCGAAGACGAGGTCGCGGATCTGGTCGGCGTCGACGCGCGCCTCGGTGAGCATGCCGCCGGCCTTGCGACCGTTCACGTGGAGATCGTTGGGCCACTTCAGGCCGGGCTCGAGCTTGGCAAAGTTGGCGACGAGCTCGCAGATGTTGAGCCCCATCCAGAGCGTGAAGTCATGCAGGCGGGCCGGCTCGAGCTGGGGGCGGAAGACGAAGGTGCTGTAAAGGTTGCCGGCCGCCGGGCTGTGCCAGACGCGCCCGCGGCGGCCGCGGCCCTGGGTCTGGGCGCTGGCGAGGATGACGAGCGGGACGGCGGCGCCGCTGGCGAGCAGGCGTTCGGCCTCGCTGTTGGTGCTGTCCACGGTGTCGAGGCAGACGAGGTGCGAGGGGCGCAGCCGGCCGTTCAAGTAGGCCCGCACCAGCGCGGGGTGCAGTGTGTCCGGGGTTTTGACCATCCGGTAGCCGCGGCTGCGCCGGGCCTCGAAGGTGAAGCCCTGCCGGATCAGCTTCTGGAGCTGCAGCCAGACCGCGACCCGGGAGAGGCCGAGCAGCTTGGCCAACCGGGCGCCGGAAACCGTGTCAGGCCCGGCGGCGAGGAATTGGCGGAGGATGGCAACTTCGGTGGTGGGCACGGGCGAACGGTCAACGCTCAACGCCGAACTCTCAACGCTCAAGTGTGCGGGAAGTCTGAAGCCGTGGGGCGTGCTTGCACGCGACATGTCGCGACCAAGGTCGCTCCCACAACCTGATCACGGCTTGGCGGCGGCGGCGCGCAGGGCCTGGGCATTGGCGGGATCTGTCTGCTCGGCGGCCTTGGCGATCGTCAGCACGTCGTCCATGAACTGCCGCTTCTGGTCGATATTAAATTGCTCGCGGGCGCGCTCGGCGGCGGAGACGCCGCCCAGCCAGGCGGGCAGCGTGAATTTGTTGAGCACGCCGCGGTCGAGGGCGCTGAGGTTTTTCCGGGCCAGCTCCTCGTTGAAGGCCTTGGGGCCGAGGATGGTGTGGTCGCCGAGGCGCGGGCGGGGCTTGGGCTGCTGCTTCACGGTCATCTTGGGCAGCTCGAGCACCTCGGGGTCGGCGGGCGGGTTTTCCAAGCCGAGTTGGCTGGCGGGGGCGCGGTCGATGGATTGCTGCCGGATGTCCGCGATGGCGGCGGCGGTCGGCCTGGCCGGGGCGGACTGAGGCAGCGAGGCGCTCAACTCCTTCGCGACCTCCGCCGAAAGCGGGGAAGTGGGCGCGACCGGCGCGGGCTCGGGGGTCGGGGCCGTCTGGGCGGCGGCAGAAACGGTCGCAAACAGGGCCAGGGCGATGGTGGACGGTTTCATATGGAGGTTTAGACAGAAGTTAGCGGCGAAGTTTTCGGGATGCCGACACTATTTTATACGACCGTCGCCGGCCGGGCGACTTTGCCAATACTCGGCCTGGTTCATCTTGATCCTTTCCTTCTCCAGATCAGAAGCCGCTTTGGGGTCGGTGGCCGCAATGCGGCCGAAGAGGTCGTGCACGCGTCTGAGGTCGGCCAGAGATTTGCCGGTTTCATAGGCGTGGCTGGCGCGGGCCGAGGGAGGCGGTGAAAACAGCGGGATGAACCAGCCGTTCATCGCCCACTCAAGGTCAGTCATCGATTGTTTGTAGGCGGCCATGGCTTTCTGCTGGATGGCGCGGTCGGTGAGCCACAGGTCCGGATCGTGCGTGGGCGGGCGCTTTTCCTTCACGGTGAATTTCGGCAGGGCGAGCACGCTGGGGTCGTCATCGGTGGCGGGGGACTCCGGCTGATCGAGTTTCTTCGGCGGAGGGGCCTCGTATTTCGGCAGCGTGGCTTGGATTTGATGCGTGAGTCGCGCGGAGGTTTTCGCTGGGCTGGGCGGTTCCTGCGCCGCGAGGCCTCCCGCCATGGCGAAAATGAGCAGGAGTAGTCCGGCGGGTTTCATCGTGGGGTGGAACGATGAGACACTCGGGCCGGGCGATGTTTCCCGCAAGCCGGGGGATTCCGCCCGGCGGGGATTCATCCTACTTTAGCGACTGGGCAAGGGCACGGAGCCGCAGCCAATGCACATCGGGGATGGCTGGGCCGAGGTGCTGGACGCATTCGGCGCCGAGTGCGGAGCCTAGGGTGCCGGCGTCGGCGAGGGAGTAGCCCCGCAAATGACCGTAGAGAAAACCGCCAGCCCAGGCGTCGCCGGCCCCGGTGGTGTCGGTGACGCGGGCCACTGTGACGGGTTCGATGCGGTGAAGCTCGGAGCCTTGGGCGACCCAGGCGCCATCCTTGCCGATCTTGACGCAGGCGATGCCGCCGTAGCTGGCGAGTTGACGGGCGTGGGCGTCGTAGGGAGCGTCCTTTTGGAAAAGCGCGCGGACCTCGTCCTCGTTGGCGAAGACGACCTGCACGCCCTTCCGGAGTTGCGAAAGGATCCAGTCGCGGGCGACGTTGACGACCTCGAAGGAGGAGAGCTCGAGGCTGATCGTGCAGCCGGCGGCGCGCGCAGTGGCGGCGACCTTTTCGGCGAGCGCGGGGTTGAACATCAGGTAGCCCTCGATGTGGGCGTGCCGGGCGCCGGCAAAATCCGCCGCAGTGAGCTCGTCGGGGCTGAGCGTCATGGCGGCGCCGAGGTGGGTGCGCATGGTGCGCTGGCCGTCGGGCGTGACCAGGGACAGGCAGCGGCCGTTGGGCACGGCGGTGTGCTTGAAGCGGGAGCCGTCGCCGCCGGCGGCGGTGAAATTGGCTCGGTAATCGCGGGCGGTGACGTCGCCGCCGATCTTGCCGAGGAAGGTGGTGCGCAGGCCGAGCTTGGTGGCACCGAGGACGGCGTTGGCGGCGGAGCCGCCCGGGGTCATGGCATAGCCGGTGCCAAGCCGGGCCACCAGCGCCTCGATGTCGGTGTCGTCCACGAGAACCATGCCGCCCTTCTCGCCAGCGACGTGGGTCGTGAGGAAGGACTCAGGGACGTGCGCGAGCAGGTCCATGATGGGGTTGCCGATGCCGATGAGTTCGAAGGAAGGAGCGGACATGAGGGAGGTAGGATTAGACCTCGATCACGAAACACACGAAAGGCCCAAAAGGGGAGTTTTTTAACCACGGATTTCCCGGATAGAAACGGATAAATCCGGTCTTTATCCGCCATGTATCCGGGTAATCCGTGGTAAAAGAAACACCGGTGTTTTCCCGGGCCGCACGACGGTAGGCGGTTTCGTGCCGGGTGAAAACCAATCAAGCCGGCTCAGCTCACCGTCAGGCTGGTGGCGAGGATCGGGTCGTCATCCACCTCGATGACGATGGAGTAGTCGCCGGGCGACTCAAAGCGGAGATTGCGGAGCTCGTTGATGAGGTTGATGCGGTGCAGGGGGCTCTGCGACTCGAACTCGCGGTGGAGGAGCTCGACGGGATTGGTGGGGTCGAGGCCCATGGACATCTTGATCCGGTGGGTGCCGGGCTGGACGTCGGTGAGCGTCAGGAACCACACCATGTATGGGTGCATGACGGGAAAGGAGCGGGCCTTGATGTTGGAGAACACGCCGAGGATGGTGTGTTTGCCCGAGGCGGGGTCGATGTGGACGCCGTCGCAGGTGATCCAGGCCAGGAGGGAAGCTTTCGACTGCACAGCGGCAACATGGGCCGGGGCGGGGGAGCGGCAAACTATTTTGCGGGTTTTTCGCTATGGGAACTGCGGCGCGGCCACCTTTTTCTTGTGTATGGTTCCGGGGGGCCTTTTACCCATACCCCGTGAAGTATATTTTCGTCACGGGCGGCGTTGTTTCATCTTTGGGCAAAGGGCTCACAGCAGGTTCGCTCGGCGCCCTGCTTGAACTGCGCGGCCTCAAGGTGCGCATCCAGAAGTTCGACCCCTACCTCAACGTCGATCCGGGCACGATGAGCCCCTATCAGCACGGCGAGGTCTATGTGCTCGACGACGGCGCCGAGACCGACCTCGACCTCGGGCACTACGAGCGCTTCACCTCCGGCAGCCTGTCGCGCGCCAACAGCCTTTCCTCCGGCCAGGTCTACGAGGCCGTCATCGCCAAGGAGCGCCGCGGCGACTACCTAGGCAAGACCGTGCAGGTGATCCCGCACGTCACGAACGAGATCAAGGAACGCATCTACAAGGGCGGCAAGGGCGTCGACATCCTTATCACCGAGATCGGCGGCACGACGGGCGACATCGAGGGCCTGCCGTTTCTTGAGGCGCTGCGCCAGTTCGCCCTCGAGGTCGGGCCGAAGGAGTGCATCTTCATCCACGTCACGCTCGTGCCGTTTGTCAGTGCCGCCGGCGAGCTGAAGACCAAGCCCACGCAGCAGAGCGTGGCCAAGCTCCGCGAGATCGGCATCCAGCCGCACCTGCTCGTCTGCCGCTGCGAGAAGCCGCTGACGATGGAGATGCGCGAGAAGCTCTCGATGTTCTGCAATGTCCCGGTGAAGGCCGTGTATGCCGCCGAGGACGTCGAGTCGTCCATCTACGAACTCCCTCTCATGCTCCAGAAACAGGGCATGGACCAATACGTGTGCGACCTCTTCGGCATCAAGGCCAAGGCGCCTGCGAAGAACATCTGGGTCGACATCGTCAAGCGCATCAAGTCCCCGAAGCACACGGTGAAGATTGGCGTGGTTGGCAAATACATCGAGCTGCAGGACGCCTACAAATCCGTCTACGAGTCGCTGGCCCACGCCGGCATCGCCAACAACGCCCGGGTCGACGTCGTGCGCGTCGACGCCGAGGACCTGGAGACCAAGGCCGGCCTCGCGCAGTTGAGGAAGCTCGACGGCATTTTGGTGCCCGGCGGCTTCGGCGACCGCGGCACCGAGGGCAAGATCGCGGCGGCAAAGTTCGCCCGCGAGCAGCAGGTGCCGTATTACGGCCTGTGCCTCGGCCTGCAGATCGCCGTCATCGAGTTTGCCCGCAACGTCCTCGGCCTGAAGAAGGCCAACTCGATGGAGTTCGATGAGAAGACACCGGAGCCGGTCATCGCGCTGATGGACGAGCAGCGCAACGTCGTTCAGAAGGGCGGCACGATGCGCCTCGGCGCCTACACCTGCGAGCTGAAGCCCGGCACGCTCGCGCGCAAGGCCTACGGCGCCGCCAGCGTGAGCGAGCGCCACCGCCACCGCTATGAGGTGAACAACGACTACATCGTGCGCCTCGAGAAGGCTGGCATGATCATTTCCGGCTGGAATCCGAAGCGCGGCCTCGTCGAGGTCGCGGAGCTGAAGAACCACCCGTGGTTCCTCGGCGTGCAGTGCCATCCGGAGTTCCACTCCAAGCCGAACCAGGCGCATCCGCTCTTCGCCGCCTTCATCGCCGCCGCGATCAAGAACCAGAAGAAGGGCAGGTAACCGATGATCTTCAACCCGAAGAAACTCCTCCTCCTCGCCGGCCCGTGTTCGCTGGAGAACGAGCAGGTCTGCCGCGCCGCCGCGGAGACGCTGGTGAAGATCGGGAAGAAGCACCCGGAGCTGACCATCGTATTCAAGGGCTCTTTCGACAAAGCCAACCGCACTTCGCTCACCGGCGACCGCGGCCCGGGCATGGACGAAGGCCTCGCGCTGCTCGCGCTGATGAAGCGGGACTACGGTTTTCCGGTCGTCACTGATTTTCACGAGCGCCAGCAGGCGGCCACGGTCGCCGAGGTGTGCGACGTGCTGCAGATCCCGGCGTTCCTCTGCCGCCAGACCGACCTGCTGCTCGCGGCCGCCGCGACGGGTCGAGTCGTCAATGTGAAGAAGGGCCAGTTCCTCTCGCCGCAGGAGATGGAGTTCGTCGTCAGCAAGCTGAAGCAGGGCAAGGCGAAGGAAATCTGGCAGACGGAGCGCGGCACGACCTTTGGCTACCAGAACCTCGTCGTCGACATGCGCTCCTTCGTCCAGATGAAGGCGCTCGGCGCCCCCGCGATCTTTGATGCCACGCACAGCGTCCAGCAGCCCGGTGCCGCCGGTGGCAAGACCGGCGGCAAGCGCGAGTTCGTGCCGCCGCTGGCCCGGGCGGCCCTCGCCGCCGGCGCCGACGGACTCTTCATCGAGACGCACCCGGATCCCGAGAAGGCGATTTCCGACGGCCCGAACCAGATCCCCACGGCCGAGCTGCCGGCGCTGATCGATTCGTGCATGGCGGTGTGGAAAGCGGCGCGCTGAGTGTCCGCAATTACGCCGGAAGTCGCAGCCTCCCGAATTGACCGCGCCGCCCGGCTGGGCATCATGGTTGGCAACCAAGCATCCCCTCATGTCCACCTTCATCATTGACGTGCCCGTGCCCTCGATGGGCGCCACGGTGAGCGAGCTCACCGTCATCAACCTTGCCGTCGCCCCCGGCACGAAAGTCGCCAAGGGCCAGAAGCTCGCCGCGCTCGAGAGCGACAAGTCGGCCTTTGACTTCGAGTCGCCGGCTGAGGGCACCGTGCTCTCGATCATGGCCAAGAACGGCGCCGCGATTACGTCCGGCCAGCCCTTTCTCCGCATGGAGACAACCGACGAGAGCCTGCGGCATTTGGAGGTGCGAGGTGTGAGGTCTGAGGCGGGAGGTCAGACTTCCGCTCCCTCCAACCTCCAACCTCAAACCGCAAACCTCGTTTGGACGCCCCGCGCCATCAAGATGGCACAGGAAGCCGGGCTCGACCCCGCCACGATCACCGACATCGAGGCCACCGGCCCCGGCGGCCGCGTGTCGGGCGACGACGTGACGAAGTATCTTGCGGGCCGGAAATAATACCAAGCGCTCGTAGCTTTTTGACTATTGTCATCGCGAGGTGCGCGAA
>Ga0154020_10001169_pt1 | contig 32381 bp, 15 predicted proteins | sample Klosneuvirus_201_FD_109709 | JGI IMG/M metagenome (GOLD analysis project Ga0154020, IMG submission 109709) | Active sludge microbial communities from wastewater, Klosterneuburg, Austria - Klosneuvirus_20160825_MG | ecosystem: Engineered > WWTP > Aerobic digester > Activated sludge | place...
ATGAAAAAACTTTACATCACATTCGTCGCATTTTTATCCTTGGTAATTGTAAGGTCGGTATGTGGCCAACAGAGTCCGATCTGGATACAGAATTTAAATACTCTACCTGATACAGCATTTTTACCCCCATCAAAGACGCAGGTGGATTTAAATAACAACGTATTTAGTTTAAGCACCTATATACAAAATCTGCCTCAGGGTGATTTTGTATACAAAATAGTCCTGAAAAAATTTGATACTGACGGAAACTTGCAATGGAGCCTTAATTACGATAATGCCGGTGTCGGGGAGCCAAAAGGATTTGCCATGGCAGTTGACTACTCAGGGAATTGTTATATAGCCGGTGGATTTATGGGAATAATAAACCACAAGCCTTTATTGATGAAGGTGAATGACGGAGGAGTAATTATGTGGGTTCGAGATTCAACCACTTCGTTTAACACTAGTTACTTCGAACAGCTAATAATAAAAAATGATTTTCTTTATGTCGGTGGCGCTCTCGGAGTTGCAGTTTTCGATCTGAATGGAATCGAACAGTGGTCTACGTACATACCCTATGAAGAAATGGCAGTGGATAATTTGGGAAGGGCTGTAGTTTCCATCTTCGGAACTCCACCCAACACACTCTATAGGTATAATACAGATGGAAGTCTTGATTTTGCAGATAGCACCATAGTGGCAGAACGCATTGCTGTTGATTACAACAATAATATTTATCTTCTGACTCAATGGCCCAAATATAATCTTGCTAAGCATGATAGCAGCGGTGTTTTTCAATGGTGGACTGACGCACTTCCACAAAATCTTAGCTTTGGCGATTCAGGCTTGGAATTGCTTACTGATTATGACAACAATATTTTATTAGTCGGCCTGGCCGACACCATGTACAAATACAGTCCAGACGGATCTCGTATTTGGATGAAACCCATGGAAGGACTAGACAATTATATTATTGACGCACAAATTTCCAATTCCAATTTTCTTGTTGTAGCAGGATCTCCTCCCGGCATCGTGCCTTCGATCAAAGTTTCAATCTTTGACTGGAATGGAAATGAAGTATGGTCAGGAGTACATCAAAGCAACACACAACAGGAATTTGCAAAAAGTCTTGCCACGAATTCTGATGGAATTTATGTTTTGGAAGACAGCATTGGCAACAGCTCGCTGCTAAAATTTGAAGCGCCATGGAATAACGGCAGCATTGATTATAACTTATTGTGTGTCGACAGTGTTTGGTATGAACCCGGGAATCCACAATTTATTAATGTAAGAGTCTTCAACGGAAATTTCGCACACCTTAATTATCCTTCGGTACAGATGATCTCTCCGTCAGGAGACACAATTAGCAATCCTTCCAATATGGTAAATTTCTTTGCGCATCTCGGAAACGGATTTCTGATTTATTCCGACACCATAATTGTTTCGGGAATAAACGACTTTAGCAATTACACTTTTGCAATAAGCGAAGGTTTTGCCGATACGACAGTTGGAATAGGCTGGTGTTCAACAACAGCGATTGATGATATTGATCTCAATACGGCAATTGTATATCCGAACCCTGCAAGCAACCAAGTAAAAGTTATGTTTCAGGAAAACTGTTTCAATTGTGTACTGGAAATATTTTCCAGAGAAGGAAAAGTCTGCGTGCAAGAAAATTTGCATAATGAAATATCAGGGAATCTGAATATCGAATCTCTTAGTCCTGGATTATATTTTTTAAAAATAAAAAGCCAAAAAGGTATCAGCTATTACCGCTTTATTAAAATATAGCAACAACACCTCGGCAAGAACATTCAGTCTTGTAAAATTAGTCAAAATGCCATTTTGAAATCAGCCAGATCGGAAGATATTCAGAATGGCATTTTAATTTGGAGGGTCATCAAACTTATCCCATTCTCGAATCAAACATTCGAAGTCTGTATACCCTTGTACGTAAAAACAGTTAAATTATTTTGAAAATTGGCCAGTATCATTTTTTTACGGGATTGCGAATTAAATGACCAATCAATTTGGAATTAAATGGTTTTTTTTAAGCTACCTTTATGGGCACCATTTTAGCTGATTGTTGGCGATTCAGATCATGTTTCAGGGTATAAAAAAACACCAATTATAGAAATTTAAATATTTTCCAAATCTTTAAATTTGCCTACAGCTTCTGCGTTATGCTATTAGGCTTGGTGCCCGGCTATAAACAAAAAGATAATTTAAACACAAACACAATGAAAACAAAAAATCTTGTATGGACGCTGACCTTAGGCCTTTTTGTCATGTTTACTGCATGTAAAAAGGAAAACAAGGATCCCGACAATGCAGCGAAATTGGACACGAAAGTTTCTCAACACAATACAGATGCGAATGATTACAAAGCTGAATCTGATCAGGCAGACAATGATATTAATAATTCATTGAGTGATATTCCTGCGTTTGGAAGAGTGTCAAGTACAGCTTCCATTTTATCCAGTCCGCTTTGTGGTGTCGTAATTGACTCATCGCAGATTGCCAACAAAATATTGTTCTACAATTTTGACGGTGTCACACCATGTTTCAGTCCGTCGCGTACCCGTTCAGGCCAGATAAAAGTTCAACTGACAAGCGGAACTCATTGGAGTGATGCAGGCTCAGTGCTCACATTAACTTATATTAATTTTAAGGTAACCCGATTGAGCAATAATAAATCAATCATGTTTAATGGAGTAAAAACATTAAAAAACATTAACGGCAATGACTGGCTTGGATTTATTGCAAGTACCAGCACACTCCGTTATCAGGAGAGAGCTTTAAATATAGCAGTGACTTTCGACAATAATCTCTCTGCCACATGGAACAGTGCACGGATGACGGAATGGAGTTTTATACAGGCAAGTACTAATCCAAGTATTCCTTATGCACATATTGCATTCTCTGCCACAGGCGATACCACTTTGAACGGGCAAACTAATACCGATAGCTGGGGAATAAACAGATTTGGCGATGCCTTCGTTACTCATTATAATACAGCAATCGTTTCAAATACGTATTGCGGATTATGGAGATTCAGTTCCGGTGAACTGGTGCATAACGTAAACTCGAATGATTTCACCTTGACGCTTGGTGTCGATCAAAATGGAAACCCAACGCCCTATGCTTGCGCGTATGGATTTAAAGTGAGTTGGAATATAAACGGAAACTCAAATAGTGTAGTGCTTAGCTACTAAACAATAAAAACATTTTTTAAAAAACGCCCGGAAAGTTTCGGGCGTTTTTTATTTTATGGAAATAAGAAAATATGAATTCAATAGAGGCTTTGATTTGATGACACCCCAATTGAATAAAATTCCTCTGAGCCCATTCGACCGAATTTATCCGGGAGAGAACGTAAATATATATATGTATGGCAAATGTCCCTCGAAAAAATCTCATTTATGTCGAAAAAAGCTACAATTCTCTCAAAAAACTCCTTTTTTAAGTAAAAAGCCGTTTTATTTGGAAATAGGGGATTTTTTTCGTATATTAAAGCATAACAAAGATTTTAATGTTTAATCCATGTGTTTTGACTAAACATTGTTGAACATACCCAAATCCAGGTACACATGGATAGTGGAAGCGGGTACCAAAATTATAATAATATGACTGATATGAAAATTCAAGAGTTTCGTGGAATTGGGATGATGTACGGAGAAAAATTTATGAACGTAGGTGTAACAATGTTAAGCGACCTTTTAAAAATGGGAAAGACGCCTGCCGGTAGAAGAGATCTCGCCCTCAAAACAATGATTGATGAATCCCTTATTTTAAAATGGGTAAATCAGGCAGACCTTACAAGAATTAACGGAGTAGGACCTGTTTATGCAATATTACTTGAGGAGAGCGGAGTTGATACGGTCAATGAATTGAAAAATCGTAATCCCGAAAATCTGATAAACAAACTTGTAGAAGTGAACAACATGAAAAATATTACTCAATCACTTCCGACGCCAAATCAAATTGAAACTTTTGTGAACGAAGCAAAAGTCTTGGAGCCTATGGTTGAGTATTAATTCCAACCATTTACTCATGGACAAATATCATCCATAAAAAAACGCTCCGAAATGTTGGGGCGTTTTTTTATGTTTTAAATTATCACGGGAATTCAAAATTACTTTGAATGAGTAGAAAGAGCTCAAGGTAATTCTACAAAACTGATTCAATGATCTGTTTTGCATCACATTGTTTCAGATAAAAAAGTAAAAGCTGAAAAAGTAAAGGATATAGACCTGTTCATCATTCCTTTCAAAAAGATACCTATTGATATATCAGTCATTCCCCCTTTAATAAAGCGGAAAAACCTAACTTAGCCGGAATAATTGCCGGCTATGAAATCAAATGATGTCACCTCCTTACTTTATGAAGTTGAAATATTCAAGGGAATCCCTGCTGATTTGATTGATGAATTTTCAAAGAGACTCGAATCAAATTTCTTTAAAAGCGACACCGAGTTAATTCATAAAGGCGATGAAGGAAATTCAATGTTTGTGATTGCCGAGGGAGTGGTGAAAATCCATGACGGGGAACATGTGATCGCAAAGATGGAGGCCGGTAATTTTTTCGGAGAGTTTTCATTGTTGGATGAGGCCCCACGGTCCATGTCAGTAACTGCATTAGAAGACGTCAGGGTAATTAAAATCAGTCGGGAATTGTTCTTTGAACTTCTGCAAAGCCAGCCGGAAGTTGCAAAGAAAATAATCAGTGGACTGACCAGACGACTGAGAAATCAAAATGAAGAAATAATTCGTCAATTAAAATCACGCGAAGAGGAACTCACCCGCCTTGTAGACGAAAGAACGCTGGAGCTAAAACTAAGAAACGAAGAAATCAGTATCAAGAATCGGGAGATTACCGACAATGTAAACTATGCTAAGCGGATCCAAACAGCAATTCTACCTTCTGCCGATTCAATTCAAAATGCCTTTAAAGATTCTTTCGTTTTATATCTCCCTAAAGATATTGTGAGCGGCGATTTCTATGCCTTCTTTCAAAAACCAGAAAGTGCTATTATTATTGCTGCTGACTGCACAGGGCACGGAGTTACCGGTGCTTTTTTAAGTGTAGTCGGCAATTCTCTGTTGACCCAAATCATCAGCGAAAAAAAAGTTAGTGATCCAGGGCAAATTTTGGATCAGCTTAATGAGGCAGTGATTGAAACTCTAAATCAGAAGCAAGGCGACTCAACAGATGGCATGGACATTTCTATCTGCGCTTTGGATTTCAAAACAAAAAAATTAAAGTTCGCCGGAGCGAACCGACCGCTCTGGATAATCAGAGCCAACGAACTAATTATATATGCCGCTAATAAATTTCCCGTCGGAGGAATGCAAATTCTACACGAAGAAAATTTTCAGAGTCATGAAATTCAAATGGAGGAAAATGATGTGTTTTACATTTTCAGTGATGGTTATGCCGATCAATTTGGCGGCGCAGGAGGAAAAAAGTTTATGACCAAAAAGCTTAAAGAAATACTCCTCTCTATACAAAGCCTGACAATGAAAGAGCAGCACGCTCATTTATCAAATGAATTTAATAAATGGAAGGGTCGTCAGGAACAAGTAGATGACGTGTTGGTGATTGGGGTGAAGGTCTAGCACAAATATTAATGCTTAACCAGAAACCCTATTGCAGTAGTATTCTTTTTACCTGTGAAGCACCTGTAGAATTGTATTTCAATATATAAGTCCCTTTTGCTTGTCCGGATAAGTCAATGGATAACATAGACTCTTTCATTTGACACTCATATATCAGATTGCCCAGAACATCATACACAGCAAGCTTCTCATTATCGGCTTTTATTTTGGATTGAACTTTTATTATCCCTTTAGTCGGATTAGGAGAAATGATGATGTCATTTTCCATACTCAAATCATTTATTCCAATCGAAGTACTTTTATAAGTAATCAATTGTCCTGAAATTTTATAATGAGGCTCGGTATGTCCGTTGTAATTATAATTGCAATCTGCGCATGTTGAACCGGTAACGCATCCCGGATTAGCAGGACTACAGGCATTCACATAATTCTGCAAGCGATAATCCAGATCAATAGTTTGTCCGGCTGAGACAAGGGAAGTTAAATCAAAATAAACAGGTAATGCATCTGCACCCGGGCACCAGCCTGCACGGTTGTATTGCCACGTTCCGCTCTGAGGAGAACAAGGATTTGATGCACAATCCGCTCTCCACAGCAAATGCGAATTAGTAAGTGCACCATCAACATAGAGCGAGTGAGTCTTCTGAGAGAATTCAGCAGCATTATCAGAGTTTCCTTGTCCATGTCCGGTGTTAACCATTTTAAACTTTACAGCCAGAGCATCCAGATCAATAGTTTTAGAGACGACAGGTAAAACGGAGGGATTATTTGCATCACCATAAACAAGGTTTTCTGTGTACCACAAATTCTCCACCTGAATATTTTCATAAACAGGAATTCCTGCAGTAAATTCAAAATTGAGTTTCACCAACCAACCCGGATTCGTCCATGTGTCGATGAAAGATTTTAAAATGACTGTATCTGTCAGCATCATTCTATAATCACTTATATCAACCAACCATCCACAAGCTTTTCCATAAGGAGTGATATACCGACCGATTTCAAACCATTCTGTATCATGAAAAACGCTGACATTAGCAAAGCGATCCCATGGATCACAACCACCTGTCGGGCAACTTAATGTGACACGTAATTTTATTGTACTATACATAGAAATATCTTCCGGAAAAAAGAACGTGTCTACAACGGTTCGTGTTGCAAGTCCGGCACCGTTTCCCTGATGAACATTGTTCAGGGTAGTAATCGTTGTATCAGCAACTGCGCCTACGGAGGATTGCGAAAAGGCGAGCAAGAGGCTGAGAAATAAAATGCAGCTGTATTTTGAAGTATTCATTATTGAAGATTTTTATTCTTTAAATGTAGGAAAAAAATATATGTTGCATAAAGCTATTTCAAAAAAGGGGTTGAATTGCCGAAATCAGTGCGATAAAATTGATTTTATACAGCAATCGTGCTGATATGATTAAAATATGGCGAATCCGACCAGATTTAATTTGAACGGTTTGGGACAACATTCATGATCAGTAAGCAAAGTCAACTTAGCTTGATCAAAAAATAAAAATTATATCCCCACCCTATACAATCTTCCTTCGTCAGTCAATACATATAAAGCGCCATCTTTACCTTCCACGATGTCCCGGAAACGTTGTCCTTCATTCTCCAATAATCTCTCCTCACCAATTACTTTATTATTTGCAATTACTAATCGTGCGATATGATTACTGTTGAGGCCGCAGATAAATAGATTATTCTTCCACTCTGAAATTAATTTGCCGTCATTAAAAGTCATTCCGCTGGGTGATAAGACTGGATCCCAATAATAAACCGGTTGTTCCATAGCATCTGCCTTGGTTATTCCCTGACCTACTTTGTCTCCGCCATATTCAATTCCATAGGTGATTGTAGGCCATCCATAATTCTTTCCGGGCTTGATCAGATTTAGTTCGTCACCACCCCTAGGGCCAAACTCCGCTTCCCACAAATCTCCGGTTACAGGATGCAGAGCCAGGCTTTGAACATTACGATGACCATAGGAATATATTTCAGGTCTTGCAGTTGAATTATTTAAAAAAGGATTTCCGATCGCCGCTTTACCTTCAGTGGTGATCCGTAAAATTTTTCCCAGTGCAGAATTTAAATACTGGGCTTGCGGCCTGGTCTCAAGGTCAGAACGTTCACCGGTACTGAAAATAAGGTTACCTGATTTATCAAAAAGAATCCTTGATCCATAGTGTAAAGTCCCATCATAGGCGGGTGAGGCTCTGTAAATCACAACAGCATTTTCTATTCTCTTCTCATCCTGTGACAAGTTTCCTTTTGCCACCGAGGTAAGAGTTCCATCAGGCCTCTGTTCTGAGAAAGTCCAGTATAGCATCCTGTTCTCTGAAAATTTGGGATCCAGGCAAAGGCCAAGTAAGCCTCCTTGTCCGTTCGAATTTACTGCAGGAATTCCGGTGATGGCATGACTAAGCTCTCCACGCGTATTTGCAATACGCATGGTTCCGCCTTTCTCCGTAATTAAAAATCTACCGTCAGGAAGGCAGGCAATTCCCCATGGCCGCTTCAACTTCTCTGTTAAAATCGAAACCTTAATTATTGCTTTCGTTTTAACGCCTCCTATTCTTGTCTGACCCTTGAAGGCCGGCATTAAATCAGAGTTAGGTTTTCTTGTTTCGACAGGCAAGTATGTAGAGTCTACGAGTTCCGATCGATCTTCGGTGGTTGGACTGGAACTGCAGGAGAAATTAATAAGCAGTGGCGAAAGGAGTAATAGAGTTAATATTTTACACATGACCAATATCAATTAAATTTATTAAATACAAATTTAATGATTAATAAGTCATGTGCCCTAGGCATTCAAATCTTATCTGATAAATTTTAATCCTGCTGTATACGCCGGAAACAATTCAAAATATCGGCTTCAGAAAATCCCACTCAAACTCCAAAGCCGGGTGTTTCTATGGTATAATGATCATAACTATGTTTCAGGCTCAGTACAGGAACAGACGAGTGATTCACAATTTGCTCGGAGAATGCTCCCAGAAAAACCCCTTTCAGCCTTGACTCATGTCCTGTATTAATTACGATTAGATCACAACTCTTACTGACAGCATAGTTTATAGCGACGGTTGCAAGGTTCTTTCCCTGGAGAATGCTGGTCTTATAAGTTAGATTATCGGAATCGATATGTTTTTCTACGGATGCTATTTTGGTATAGAATTTATTTAACTCCATATCATCATCGGTATCCGGTAATCCTACTATGTGTATTTCAGCATCAAATAACTCAGCAAATCTCATGGCAATATTCACCTTTTCTCGACTATGAATTGAATTGTCAATAGGGATAAGTATTTTCCTGAATCCGGTTTTATTATAATTACTGCTAATCGTTAAAACGGGAACTGATGCCTGATCGACAATAGTTTGTGCATTCGAACCAATTAGCCATTCTTTGTAACCGGAGTGACCATGAGCACCCATAACTATGAGGTCCGCTTTGATCTTTTTAGAAAAGCTTAAAATCTCCGAAGCAATGCTTCCTGCTCGAACTTCTACCCTTGGCTTAATCCCATATCTGGAATTAAGACGCGAACCTGTTTTTTTTATCTGATGCTCTAAGAATATTTTAAGATCAGAAACGCTCAGGTGTTGCATGTCTTCTCCATCCAATATCGGATACAGGCTTGAGTTCATTTCTAATACATGAAGAAGAATCAATTCAGCCTTAAATAACTTGGCCAGTTTTGCACCTTCGACAATTGATCGTTGAGATGATTCCATAAAGTCAACAGGAACCAAAATAGTTTTGATAATGTCAAGTTTCATGATAAAATGTTTAAAGAATAATTGTTGCCAGGACTAGAAATAATATGGCTAAAGAATAATCAACAGGAAGACCGATAATACAGACAAGCCTTCGTGATAGCTTCAGCCATATTTCTTAATAAGAAAATCGTTATGCTTCCACATAACATTTATAGCAGCCTAAATCAATCCATCTGATTTTTTGAAAAGAAATAAAATAATTTAGGCTGCTAAAAAAATTACATCAGGCGTGAGCTAAATCAGGCTTCGCATTAGACATCCACTTCTCCAAGCCTCTTTGAAGATCTGTTCCATTCATAGCCGGGAAGAATTCCACTTTGGCATTCAATTGAAGAAATAAAGGTTCTGCAATGAACGGAATATCAGATGGGTCCTTTAATTCGAAAAAGAGGTAAGCTGATCTGCAGCCATTTTCCGTCAAGTAATAATCAGACTCTGGCTTAATGGAAGCCTTAAGATTTTGAATAATTTTTCTTAAAGAACCATCAATAATTGCCTTGTTCCCTGCATTGATATCAATGCTAATTTTAAGCAACGTTCTCATGATTTTTTGGTGTTAAAAAGGTTAACTACAGAATTAAAATATTATTCAATACTCAAAGTTAAAGCATAAAAACACCTTTTGTAATTTTCACAACGAAAATATTTGTAAACAGCTTTTCGGCTTAATGAGTATTGAAATAATCCTATTGTTGCATAGCGACCAACTCATTCAAGGTATGAAACTGACTCAACAAAGAAGCAGTTGACAGATCAATAAATAATTCCGTCAATACAAGCCTTACAAATATCCAATGCAGAAAATCCAGACGGCTAAATGACAATAAACTTAAAGGTTACATTTTTCAAAAAATAAAATTTTGGTATGATAAATCACTCTTACTACAGCGCTGGCAACAATTAAATGGAAGAAGAAATTATCCTGCTTATGTAACAAAACAAGCTCTTTTGGGAAGAAATTTGTGGCTCAGACAATGACAAAACCCCAAGAAAAATCCATATCACTTTAGTTTTTGACAAAATATAAAGCTCTTAGTAATTAAGTGCAAGTATCGAGTTGTAAGAATTTGGGAGAAGCCGTTCTAACAAAGCATTTTAAAACTTGTAACAAGAGTCATAATAAAATCCTACTTACGGGATAAAAAACAAACATATGAAGATTTTTACAAAAATGTCAAAACTAGTGCTTATCATGTCATTGTTCAGCTTCGGATTAATTTCCACTGCACATGCCGGATGGGTAAATGTTGGTACACAAAATTTTAGTCCGGGCATTGCCAACAGTCCGATTATTGCTATTGATAAAGCAACACAAACACCATATGTTGCTTTTGCAGATGGCAATAACGGCGATCGGCTTTCAGTGATGATGTTTGATGGCAGTACCTGGAGCACGATCGGTTCTGCAGGAATTTCTGTTGGCACATCTTACCATCATGCCTTCACCATTGACAAGGCAGGCATACTATATGTAGCCTATATTGATGTTGGATTGGCTAATGCAATCTGCGTGAAAAAATTTGACGGCAACGACTGGGTTTCGCTTGATGGTCAGAATTCATGTACAAGTCCGGGATGTTATTCAATTTCTTTTATCACAGACACTGTCGACACTCCCTATTTAGCGTACACAAAATTCAGTTCTCCATTTTCGGCAAATACTTTAAATGTTCAAAAATTTGATGGCAGTGCCTGGGTACCAGTTGGCTTACCAGACATTTCAACAAGTGATGCTGATTATCTCTGCTTAAAAATTGCACCCGACAATACGCCTTATGTCGGATACAGAGATAAATCTGCCGGATACAAGGGAACAGTCAGAAAGTTTGATGGAAGCGACTGGACACTGGTGGGAACACAGGGTTTCACTCCGGAACAGGCAGACTTCACTACCATCGGTTTTGACGCTAATGGATCTGTTTACTTCAGCTATAGTGACTATGGTCTTTATGCATCAGCCAGCGTCATGAAATATGATGGCAGCAATTGGAATTATGTTGGATCACAAGGATTCACCTCAGGAAGCAGTGCACATAACAAAATTTCATTTGATAATAATGGCACCCCTTATGTTATTTTTACAGATGGTGACGTGGGTTATGGAACTTCAGTTATGAAATTCAATGGCAACACTTGGGTCAGTCATGGATGTCCGGATCTTACCGGCGGATCCGCAGTGAGCGCTACTCTTGCATTTGACGCAAACAATGTGGCATATGCAGCTGTGAGAGATGATGCCAATGGCCAGGTTGGAAGAGTAGTTAAACTCGAAACAAATCCGGTAACCATTCAAAATCAACCGGCAGTCGTAAATGCATGCGGTTGGACATATTTAGCAGAATTCAGTGTTGATGCAACGAATGCAGGCTCTTACCAGTGGCAAGAAGATGACGGAAGCGGGTTCATCAATATCCAAAACTCCTGGCCCTTCGATGGAGCAAATGATAATCTTCTAAACGTATATTATCCTACCAGCTATGAAAAATCCGGTTATAAATATCGTTGCATTATTACCGGCAATGATTGCGGATCAACAGACACATCAGCATTTGCAACATTTAATGCAAATGGCCTCTTTACACAGGAGGCGGCAGATGTAACCCTTTGTGGTTCTGATAGTCTCGTTCAGTATTATGTAGAAAATGCTGACTCAGTTCTGACTTATCAATGGAAGATCTATGATGAATCTCAAGATGATTATGTGAACATTTCAGACAATTCAACATTTTCAGGAACAAATACAAACTCCTTTAGTATCTCAGGGGCAGATGCCTCTATGAACGACTCATACTTTACTTGTGAAGTTACGACTTCTACCGGCTGTATTGTAAATACCTATGCGGGATTATATGTCGACACAAATCCTCAAATTACAGCAAACGCATCCAGCACTGAAGTATGCCTTGGAAATGAAGTAACACTTTGGGGAGATGACGGATTTAACTTCCAATGGGATAATGGAGTTGAAGATTACGAATCATTCACTCCATCAGGCAGTGCAATTTATACGGTTACAGGATATGATTGGTATGGTTGTCCTGCTACAACTTCCATTGAAATTATTGCGGCTGCTAATACACTTCCTGTTCCGAGCATCATTTCAAGCGGACCATTGACTTTCTGTCCCGGAGATTCGCTTACTCTGACAGCGAACAATACATCAGCTTCATTTCAATGGTCAACAGGAGACAGTACGTCTTCGATCACAGTTAATTCTATTGGAGAATATTCTGTGATGAATTATGATCAATACGGTTGTAGTCAGAACTCCCCGAAAGTAAATACTTTCTCACCTAATATCCCTGAAATTTATTTAAGTCAGACACTTGACTGCAACGGAAGTTCCATTGAAATATCAGCAGTTAAAAACTATGAAATACCAAAGGACATGAACTCAAGCTCATCATGCAATGATGGGTTATATGTAGATGGTTTTGAATTTGCAGGAATAAACAATCTAAGTTCGGGCTGTTCTTCAAATGGCAATTTGAACTACGCCTTCTATCCCTCAATGATGGCCACAGTAACTCCGGGAAATAAATACGGCTTCACTTTTACACCTCCTTCAATCATTTCAGCAAACGTTACACATGCTATTTGGATTGATTTCAATAATGATGGTGACTTTTATGATGAACAGGAAATGATATACTCATCATTCAATTCGAATGAAGACTGGACAATGAATATATTTTCTGATTCACTTGAAATTCCATCCAATGTGCTACCAGGGATCACCCGCATGAGGATTCGCAGCTCCGGAAACGAAAGTTTCTATCCATGGTCAGAATCGTCAAACCGAGTAGACAGAGGAGAAACAGAGGACTACATGATTCAAATTGGAAATGCAGCACCCTTTATTTACTCATGGACTTCTATTCCTGCAGGGTTTACATCGAACGTAGCTTCACCGGGCATTGTTCCTTCTGTAGATACAACGTATATCCTGGCAGTAACTGATACCGTTTGGGCTTGTACAAGAACAACATCATTCACTCTTGATTCGACTATGATCATTACACCGGGATCGTACGGAAAAAACCAGTGGAATGTATTTGCATTCGACGGTTCGACCCAGGATGATTTCGAAGGTTACTACATTGAACCTTCATTGAACTTCAATTCTATGGACAGATGGGACGCGGATTACAGTCCTTCCGATTATTCCGGATATAAGGGCTGTGTTGTTACTGATGATAATCACTTCGTATCATATAAGCGTCAAGGCTTCGAACCGGGTTACTACAGTATAGATGTCACTGGACATGATGATGATGCCTACTTATATGTAAATCAGTTGTTAGTGTTCGATCACATTGGTTGCTGCGATTCACATGATAATGTTTGGACAGGACTGCTTGACGCAAATACAAAAGTAAGTTTTGAATGGCTGGAAGGTGGCGGTGGGTCATATGGTGCATTGAGATTTAATCTCCTTTACACAAAACCTGTCATAGGTGATATTGTTGCAAGCACCAATCTTTGCACAGGCCTGACGGCAGTTACTTATTCTTTACCGCCAACTCCGGGAGCCGACTACTTTGTCTGGACAATCCCTGCAGGTGCAACTATTGTATCCGGTGACAGCACAAACTCTATTCTTGTTGAATATGGAACAAACATCGCTCAAGGTCAGGTAACGGTTTATGGAGTAAATATTTTTGGTGCCGGAGAATTGTCGACATTAAATACACAAGTTGATCCTCCTAACTTTGTCCAGATTACGGGATCAACCAATTTGTGCGGAGTTGATAGCGTAACACTACGAGGACCTGAACATGGTTCAGCATTGCAGTTTGGCAATTCATGGAATAGTCGTTTATACATTCCAATCAATTCACCCGAAACTGATTATACATACGAACTTAGCTTTAAGACTGATAATTCATATGCTAAATTATCTTCTGTTCGCGATGGAGACCAAGGAGGTTCATATGACAGGAATTTGTACTTAGAGGATGGCGATGTTTATCACCGTCTATTTTCAGAAGAGGTCATCAATTCATCAGGAACAAATTATGCGGATAACCAATGGCACCATGTTGCAATTGTTGTTGAATCAGGTGCTGGACAACGAATGTATATTGATGGTGACTTAGTTGCATCCGGAACTAAAGACGCTTCAGATTTTGACTGGGACAATACCATAAATATTGGATGGGACAATGGTACATTCACGGGATTGATTGACAATGTTCGACTCTGGGATGTGGTTTTATCACAAAGTCAAATACAGCAGTATATGGGAACAGATATTGCAAACACCCCTGCAGGTCTAATTGGAAACTGGAGCTTTGAAGAAGGCTTAGGAACTCAAACAATAAATAAAGTCGATGGCAGTCCTGCCACAATGTTCGAATTATCCTGGAACGGCAACAACTCCAATGCATATTTTTGGAGCACTGGTGCTAGCACGCAGGAGATCACGGTTTCTACAGCAGGAACCTATACATTAAGCATTACGAATTCTGAAGGTTGCACAGAGGCCTCTGAGGATATAATCGTTACGGAAAATCCAATTCCAACTGTATCAGTTAGCCCTTTGAGTACTGTTGGTATTTGCCAAACAGTGTTTGACCTTACTATTGGTTCTCCGATAGGAGGAACCTACAGCGGAACCGGTGTAAGCAACAATCAATTTAATCCTTCTGTAGGAGCAAATACATATACAGTTATGTACACCTATACAGACGGAATCGGTTGCAGTAACTCAGCTTCAACAACAATTACTGTTGATGCATTGCCTGCAGTATCCATGAGCACAATGAATACCGTCGGAGACTGTAATTCTTCCTTCTCTCTTAGCAGTGGATCTCCTTCCGGAGGATACTATTCAGGGATTGGGGTAAATTCAGGAATCTTTGACCCTTCATCAGCAGGAAGCGGAACGCATACCCTTAGCTATACAATACAGGATAACCATGGCTGCGAAAGTGTTGCTTTTGGTGATATCCATGTCACGGAGACACCGGCTATTACTTCTACAAGTCCTGCAGAAATCTGTGATCAGGGTAGCGCGAACATCGGCGCAAGCGCGAGCAATGGAATTATCTCATGGTATAATACAGCAAGCAACGGATCAGCAATTGCTACAGGTTCGAGTTATACTACTTCTTCTATAAGCACAACAACTACGTTTTATGTAGAGGCGGAAGAAAACGGGTGTACATCTTCGAGAACACCGGTTCTTGCAAGGGTGAATCAGTCATCAACAGCGAGTCAGACGATTGATCTGTGTGCAGGACAAAGCATCATAGTCGGATCAAGTACATACAGCACATCAGGAACTTATACAGATGTACTTGCAACTATAGGTGGATGTGACAGCACTATTCACACTAACCTAACAGTAAACGCATCCATTGACATCAGCACAACTTTGGCAGGGCCTTCCATTACAGCCAATGAAACGACTGCAACTTATCAATGGATTAATTGCAATAATGGAAATGCTCCGATTCCATCGGAGACAAATCAGAGTTTCACGCCATCGGCAAACGGAGACTACGCAGTTATTGTGACTAAAAACAATTGTTCTGATACTTCAGCTTGTGTGAACTTCATTGTTACAGGACTTGAAGCACCATCCTCAGCAAGCAACATAACTATCTATCCGAATCCAAGTAGTGGTGCATTTACAATAAAATCCAGTTCTGAATTGGAATATACAATTGTAAATAATGTCAGTCAGGTAATTGTAAAAGGCAACTTATCAAGGTCTAATAATTTCTCGCTTAATGTAAAGGATCTAAGCCGAGGTGTATATTACATCCTTGGTCAAAATGACAAAGAATCGACAAAACAAAAAATTGTCATAATGTAAAATAAACACAAACATGAATGCACATTTAGGGCTGGTTGGCGGATTCTTTAAAGGGTCCGCCGGCCGGTCCTAAATTTTTTTACCCCTATCCATGTCTGGACTTTGTTTTTTCTGATTGGGGGATTTCGTTGAGCTGTGCCAAGGAAACAAGAGTTCACTTATGTTCCTATCTAGCAGATAGGATAATCGACTTCGTTTTTTATTAGGTTTCATCATAGGTATAAGTCCAATTATTTTCTCTATGAAAAATAGTACCTTTATAATCAAAATAAAAAGGTTTGAAATCCTTTCTTGCCATATTGCTTCTGTTTTTTTTCGCTGTATCAATATCATACAGCCAGACCGAAGAGAGGCCAAAATATTCTCCCCGCAAGGAAAAGCACAGAAACAAAACCGATCAACTGGATCGTAAACAAGGTCTCTGGAAGCATTATGATTATTACGGAACACTGATCATGGAAGTAGAATACCAGGATGACAAAAGGAACGGGATGATGAGGCGTTACTACACCAACGGCAGAGTAATGCGTGAGACGGAATATCTATACGGAGTCAAAGATGGCGTCTTCAAAAAATATTCCTACGATGGAATTTCTGCAGAAGGTGAATATTCTGAGGGAAAGAAAGAAAATCTATGGATTAACTATTATTCGCACGGTCAGGTAAAAAGCGAGGGCATTTATAAAAAAGGACATAAAGAAGGAGAATGGAAATATTATAACCGAAAAGGTGACTTGATCAATGCGATTATTTTTAAAGGAGGTCTGGATGTGAAAGCAATTGAAGCTGCAGAAAAGAAATCGGTAGCAGACAAAAAGGCCATAGAAGAAAAGCAGAAATTGAAAAATAAATTCCAAGAACCTTGACGCATTACATTTAAACAAAAAAATAAATCAAAAATAAAACAGGATTTTAATAACCCTTGTTACTCTCACCATTTGCTTTAATTCGTCTTAACAAGTTTTACGGTTTGCTTTATGCTCAAAGCCTCAACTTCAAAAAAGTAAACCCCAGGAGCGAGCATAGGTTGGACGACAGGATTCGCTCCTGCAAATTTCTTGCTAAAAACAACTTTTCCCAGCATGTCATATATTGTGACAAGGAAGCTTTTTTCATCCGATAAAATAAAAATATAATCACTGAATGGGTTAGGGAAAATGAACAAATTACTCCTCTCAAAATTGCTTTGAACAGAAGCGCAAACATCAAAAGTGATCAGTATCTCTTCACTAATGGTACAACCAAAGGCATTCGTAGCAGTTACTATGAATGGTACAGTGGCTAGCCCATATCCTGAACTATCAGCAATAATACTTTGTGTAGAATCTCCTGTGGACCACATATAAGAATTCATACCAGTACCAGCATCAAGGAAAATAGAATTTTGAGCACAGAGTATTGTATCCTGTCCAAGTGAAATTTTAGGATTTGGATTCACAGTAAGTGGAAGTTCAGAAAAATCAGTACACCCATCTGTCGTTGAAGCTAGGACGGTATACGTTGTTGAAATTAGAGGGCTGGCCAGAACGGTATCTCCACTCGTAGATGATAATCCTGAGGCAGGCAACCAAAGATAGTTTTGTGCTCCGATCGCATTCAGTGCGACAGTATCACCTTCACAAAATACACTAGAAGAAGCTGTAAGTAATAATGAAATTCCAATCGGAGTTACAGAGTCTGAGACAAGTTGAGAGACAAGGTAATTACAAGTATTAGCAGTTCCATTAAATTCTATTACCGTAAAGTGATAGGTAATGCCGGCGGACAATCCCGAAATTACACAAGAATTTGAGCTCCCTGCGTAAACCACAAAATTTCCTCCACCTAAATCAGGGCCATTGCCGAAGACCGCATTATGTGAATAAGCCATATGGTTGACAGGCAAAGAATTTGTAGGCGAACCGGCCTTTGCAATGATAATCCTTGATGCACCATTTCCAGAAATCCAGTTAAGATGAACGTCCGTGCAATTTGAAATGCTGTGCGAAATATCTGAAGATGGAATCGTCGGTTGTGCAGCAATATCCAGATTAAAATAAGCGGTTACAGTTGTGTCGCCGTTCGGGTTCCAGGTGAGGGGTAATAGACTTCCACCCGAAGATCTCCATCCAGCAAAAACATATCCAGGATTAGCAACGGCAGTCAAGGTAATTGGGTATCCGTCAAAATACACAAGGCTGCATGGGTTTGCTGGAACCTGAAATGTGTCAATATCAATTCGCCCTCCCTGGATTGGCACCTTTGCCAGATTAATACGAGAGGTATCTGAAATTCCAAACTGTTGCATAATAAACTTACGCATATACCGCTGACGGTTATGGAAAAATAATTTTATCGTGTCTACTTCTGTATTCCACTCTGCTCTACTATGATAATATCCAGCCGTAAAATAATCTATTGTATCATTAGAATGTTCCCACCTAGCAATGTGAGCAGGCAATTCATTATGAAGTCTGCTTCGAAATACATCGAGGACAGAATCTGTTCGGCTGGGGCAAAAAGCAAAGTTTATATTATGTGAATACTGCTTAATGAATTCTGATTTGAATTCCGCATTAAGCAATAAATTATTCAACAAAAACTGTGCCCATGAGGCTACTGAACCACTGGTTGTTGCCCAGGCAAGTGTATTATGAGTGTAATTACAAGGATGATTAGGATTTGTGCTAAGAAGATCAGAACGATCTGTATCCCACATGATCCATCTCCACTTCATAGTCTGATCTTTTGGTCTCCAATAATAAATGTTTTTATTTGGCCAGTCCGTTGATGCATAATAGATGCGGGACTGAAAATAGTTCACATATTCCGGTATGTCGATTTGGGTCTTGATGTAATTATAATTTGATTGTTGAGCCAACGAGTTGCTGTTGATATAGGAGATCATAGAATTATAGCTGGCTGCATCACCGTTTGCCACTTCCGCATCGCTAAACAATAAATCTACACTATCCTTATTAATGGAAGGAAAATGGTTCTTAAGAAAATCTTCATCAATCTTTTCAGTCATACTTATAACACCCCAATATTGTCCATTCATATATAAAATCACTGGGCGATTCGCCTGGTGATCCACTTCAAGGGCTCCTTCCAATAAAGTATGATTATAGGCATCCCTGATTCCGGTACTGCTCCAATCAGAACCGCCATTCCTAACCTTGAAAGCTTTGTAACTTGCAACCGGTAACTGTGGAAAAAGTTGATAAGGAATATTGTTTTTTCCCAATGCATCCTCTGCCTCAAAATTCAATGATTTTTGTGCATACACTCTGCTGGTATTACCACTGAGCGATAATTTTAAATTTTGACTTACAACTTCCGCTCCTGAAGCTTCGAACAATTCTATATGTGCAGGCTTTTTCCAGCTTTTCCAGAAATTTGCCCCATAGTATGGGTAGAAATGATCATAATCATCAACTCCAAAACAATAAATCCCGGTATTAATATCCCACAAATTCGATGAGTCAGTCACAACTGAAAGTATAGGAAGGTCATGAGGCCTATTGATGAAGTAAGATGCTGTGGTGACTTCACCCGGAATATAATTCGATTTAAATACACGGGCTCGCATAGCTTTTGTGGAATTTACATTTACAGGCCCTGTATACAAAATCCCTTTTGATGGAGATGGCTCATTCCCATTGAGTGAATAATAAATTATTGAAGAAGGATCAGATGTTGTGAGTGTAACTTGAATAGACGATGAATGGAACCCCGCATCTAAACTGAATGATGCCTTTCCGGCAATACCCACATAACCTCCTCCGGAATTTAGCCTATCCGGGGTTGGAATCGGGAAATAGCTCCAATTTGAATTACCATCAGTAGTTCTGCCATATGCTACATCATAACTGAGTGCAGGAAAAGTAACTGAATCAATGATCGTGGTTCCGTTTGCAGCAACAAGCGCAAGACGCTCGCCGTTCCCGCTTAATTTAAAGTTAGCATGAAGCGGGCCCTTGTAAGTTTCATTGTCAAACCAATAGACTCTATGATTATTGGCAGATATCGTTGTTTGCGAAGAGTTGGTGGTCGGTATCCTATACTTGGTCAGATCTGAAAAATCATCGGTTAGATACATTCCTGCCATATTCACACTAGAACTTCCTGCATTAAAGAATTCAACCCAATCTCCTTTCTCATCGTAGGAATCCTCATAGGAAATGAAATTATTCGAGCAGATTTCATTAATCATAATATTCTGCGCCTTCAAAATCGACATGAAATGCAAAGACAATATGAAGAATAATGAAAGTAGTTTCATTCGAAAATCATTTAATAAATACCTCAAGGAATTGAGTTCAGAGACCCACAATTTAATTGTAATAATATTGAATCTACCAATATTTATCAAAATAATTCCGTGAATGGGAGATAATTCCTGATGAATGAATTACAACGTTTCGAAACACAAATTTCTAAAAGCTAAAAGAATAAGTTCTGGCAGAAATATTCAAAACAGCCTGCTAGATATCCTATAAATTACTTGGCCCCAGACCATGTTGAAATGAAAGATTTTCAATCAACCAACCCAACAATTTCCTAGACACTACAAGTTTATACAGATACAATTTATACAAAGTAAAACCCCAAAATAATTCTCTTATAAATTGAAATCGGATTGTTATCAATAAGCTCAAAATAGTTCTGAAAAAAGCATCCCTTTACTGATCAAAAAGTTCAACTTTCCTGTTCACTCCAATCATCTTACTACTCACCCCCAATCCTCTTCTGTTCCGATTCACTTCCTGCTTTACGTTGCTTCACCCCTTGCATCTGCTTGTTGCCAAAACGCCATGTAAAGGAGGCACGAAACTGCTGGCTTTCCCAATCTCCGTTTACCAGAATTTTTATTCCTCCATATACATTTCGGCTATCCCAAGGAGCTGTCTTCAGTATATCTGAATAAGAAAGTTTCAGGGTGGCTCTATCGCCAAAAAGTTTTTTCTGAAGACCTACATCTAGTGAGCCATTTGGTTTAGTCACATAAGAACCACTCCAGACTCCGGCGCTGTTATACCATCCGGAAATTTCCAGTGTGAAATTTTGGGGCAGCTTAAAAGTATTCTGAGCAAAGAGATTGAAGCTTGTAATAGATTCATTGATAGTTTTTCCATTTCCAAAATCAGCTTTGTATTTCTGGTTTGTCAAGCCCATGTTGAAATATACACTGTACCATTTAAATGGTTGAAGCGAAGATGCAAGGCTGAGGTTAAGAATTTTCTCTGTCGCAAGATTTCTAGGTGTCAGTCGGCTCTTTCCTCCTTCAAGCGTATCGGTGATTTGCGCAAAAAAGTCATCCGTGTGGCTGTAACCAATACTAAGGGTGCTTGCATACTTATAGGTATGCGAAAGCTCTACCTTTTGTGAATATTGCGGATTGAGAAAAGGGTTTCCTTTTCTTGTACTCAATTCATCCAACTTGAATTCAAAGGGATTCAGCTCCTGATAATTCGGACGGTTTATTCTACGGCTATATAGTATGGCAGTTGAATTCATCTGGTTCCAGGCATAGGTGACACCTGCGCTTGGGAAAAGATCAGTATAGTCACGCTTCACATTTTTGTCATCAAGTGTATCCGCTGCATTCTTCAGGTCTCCCTCGCTCGCAGTATGCTCCAGACGCAAACCTGCCTGAAACTGGAACTTGTTAAGCTTAAACTGGTAATTGAGATAAGCCGCATACACGTTTTCATCATAGGTAAAACGATTGCTTCTTGTAGGATCCTTTATTTCTGATCCGCTCATAATATTATAGAATGCATAATCATTATCCGTTCCTACAAGAGAAATTTTGTAGCCCGCTCCCAGCTTTCCGTTCAATAAATTCTGAGAATAGTCAGACTTTAGCGTGTAAATATTAATTTTCGTTGACGTGATGGCACGGTAATAAGCAGAAGATAATATCGTCACATAATCTGCCAGTGTATATACATTTGGCTGAAAATTATTTCGCAAACCGTCATAGTAGGCAATATCGAAATCAGTAACCAGCTCACGTCCGTTGTTATTTGTGTACCGGTGATTCAGGTTCAACGCAATATTGTTTGAATGGCCCTTAGTCGTTTGGTCTGACTGCAGAATACTATCCGGAACTTCAGAATTAAAATTCCCGATTATATTCCGGCTCGCACCCGTACTTTTCGGATCTCTGTAATTCCCGGTGACCATGATCCCAAAGGTGTTTTTCTTACTCGCATAATAATCTAGTCCGGCATTATAATTATGATTTAGCCCATTACTAAGAAATACGGATGAAGTATTATAGATATAGGGTGATTGCTCCCGGTAAAAATTCATTTTCATTCTTCTTGTCCCCCAATTATTTCCATAGCTGGAGAAAAAGCCGAACTTGCTGGATCGGCTATTTAATGACAGGGCAGTATTGTATTTGGAATAAGCTCCTGTTGCATAACCCAAGGTGATAGACCCGTTCGTTCCGTAACTTTTATTTCTCTTGAGTTTTATATTGATGATACCGGCCGTTCCTTTTGCTTCGTATTTAGATGAAGGGTTAGAGATGAGTTCTATCAAATCAACTTCAGTACTATTGATAGATCGCAGATAATCCATCAGCTCGGTACCGGACAAATGCATATCTCTTCCATCCACCTGTAACAAAACGCCTCCTCTGCCCTTAAGCATGATGTTATCGTTATTATCAACCAATACACCCGGAGATTTCTGTAGCAATTCAAATGCAGTGCTTCCGGAAGCATTGATACTGTTCTCTACATTGAAAACCGTTTTATCCGGTTTCACTTCGATGAGCGGACGGATGGCAGTAATTTGCGCCTCTTTCAAAGCAATTGCATTTCGATCAAGTTTAATTGCCGGAATTGATTTAGCCAGACCCAGATATTCAAATGCGCTACTGCGATGAATCTCATAACCCAGCATAGAAACCTTTACAAAATAGGAACCGTTTTCAATTCCTGAGAAAGTATATTTTCCATCAATATCTGTAACGTTTGCCTTTGCAAGAAGAGAATCAATCGAACGAGTCAATTCAACGATGGCTCCGGGGAGCGATTTATTTTGCTCATCATTAACTTGTCCGGATATAGCAGCTGTTTGTCCAAATGAGGTAAACGACAAGAGAGTTGCAAGGATTGCAGTGAGAAGTATTCTGTAAAACACGGGAGAGATTATTTAGGTGCAAAGTAAATGTTTTTTTTACAATTGACCATGTGTTTCGGCTGCAGAATTTATTCTAAGAAATCTACATCTTTCTAGTCAGAATTGAAAATAATAGAAATCAAGCATGATTATGTAAGTTCAAGTAATATATGCAATTTTTTGTGAGAAGACTTTGTTAGGCCCTTTCAACTAAAATTGATTCCCAAAAAAAACACATCGCTCAGGACTATACTATCGTTTAATATAAATTGAGTTCTAATTGATTTCCAGTAATAAGACAGATGATGAAGTTCCTAGCTATGAAACCGGAGAAAATAACTCTCAGAATGGGTGAATTAAGGTTTTAACAGGTTTTTTCCGAAATTATTTTCAACCAAACTGCAATCGGCTGATTCAACTAAGCCATCACCCGTTAAATCATCATTTACATATCCTGTCGAAAAAAGGATGCAAGAACTTTCAATTTCATTAATATCAGCCAGATTAACACTTCCACTTTGATTTACATCACCACTTATAAGTCCATAAATTCCGAATCCAACGACCTTTAAATTATTTCCATAAGCCTTTGAAACAGCATCTGAAAAATTATAATTAACGGCTGACATATTAAAAAACACCGGATTGGCGCTCCATGTTTCCAATGCATTTCGATGCCGAATGACGATATAAAATGATTGTCCCTGTATATTGCCTGGAAAAACAAAATCTCCGTTTCCATTGATGTCAATGGTATTTTTAACAAACTGAATAATTCCATATGGGTTTACAGCATTTCGTAATTCGACGGTGATGGTATCGCACATTGCAGGATAAGACACAGGATTAGCGACTGCCTTCATCATGCTTCCTCCAAGATAAAATCCTTCAATGAAAACTTTTAAATGAAGAGTCACGAAACACCCTTCGTCAATTTGTCCGTTGCAATTGTCATCAATGCCATTTCCGCAAATTTCGGTGATGAGTGTATGATACACTCCAGTTATCGGATCACAACCATCTATCGTACATGGGTTGCCATCATCCGTATTTACCGGTGTATGCGAAACTGCACCTGTCAGAGAATCACAGGCATCAGTTGTACATAGATTATTATCTTCTACTATAACTACAGCAAGAATCGTAGTGATATTACTGTCGCAGCCTGCCATTGTATGGAGCATTGAATTATAGGTTCCGGAGGTACTGACAATCTGCCCTCCTGGTAAGCTGTATGTATGGCCCTGTGCTATAAATCTGTTCCGGGTAAAAGTATAAACAGCATTAACGGACATTGCAATTGAGTTCGATGTAGCCGGATTGCCTGCTACACATGCCGCATTCGATGTCATCGCACAACTCACATTTTGTCCATGACTCAGCGAGTTCGTACTATAAGTTGAGTTATTGGTTCCTACGTTAGTTCCATTCACTTTCCATTGGTAAACAGGGGTACTTCCTCCATTGCTTGGCACAGCAGTGAATGTGGCAGAGGCTCCCATACATTGAGGATTGGTTCCCGAAGTTTGGGAAACAATTAGAGATGCGGCAACCGCAGCATTGACAGTCATAGTAATTGAGTTCGATGTAGCCGGACTGCCCGTTACACATGCCGCATTCGATGTCATTACACAACTCACATTTTGTCCATGACTCAGCGAGGTCGTACTATAAGTTGAGCTATTGGTTCCTACGTTAGTTCCATTCACTTTCCATTGGTACACAGGTGCACTTCCTCCATTGCTTGGGTTTGCCGTAAAAATCACACTTGTTCCGGAACAAATATTCGTAGAAGTGTTTGCAGAAATACTTACCGTTGCTAATGCACTTGGATTTACTGTTATTACTACTGGATCAGAAGTAGCGCCACAACCACTTGCATTGGTCTCCGTTACGGAGTAGGTTCCTGAAGTATAAACGGTAATACTTTGTGTTGTCATCTCATTTGACCATAGGTAGGAGGCTGCTGATCCGGCAGTAAGGATAGCAGAATCTCCCTGACAAAATGTGCTAGGATATGATGTAGCAATAGTCGGTAAGATGATTTTTTCAATTAATAATATATCATCTACACGGTATTGGTTAGCGATTCCATTTTGGAGAAAGCGGATACTCAATGAAGGAGCAGATGGTATTGACCCGGAAACTGTAATGAAATTCCATGCAGCACCTGCTGGAAGGGATGGCATGGAGAGATCCGAATAATTAATTCCATCAATGCTTACTTGCACCTTAAAATCACTGATAAGGGTAGCCGCTGTGTTTTTGTAAAACCCAAAGGATAATTGTAAATTGTTAAACAAGGTTGTGTTAATTCCTGCAACTGTAAAATATCTTCCTACGATTGGTGCAAGATATATGTTAGCCCCACCTGTTGCACCGGCATAAGCTGCCAATGAAGTTTGTGTTGCACGAACATCTCCGCTACCCGTCATTGTTAAACTATTATTGTCGAAACCACTATTTGTTTCGTGTACAGAGACCGTTGTAGTTGAACTCACCGATCCCATACTTTCAGAAAGCACGGTGAAATCCGATTCAAAACCAGGGCTTACATTCACTGTTACTGCGGACATCGAATCATTAGAGGAATTTGCATCGGACGCAAAAACTGTATGGGCATTAAAAATATAGTCTCCAGGCGAAATCAAATCATAGGTACTATCGAGAGTTATGTCTATGGTTGCTCCCGCCGCCAAAGCTCCATTGTTTATTGTCTTGGTGAATGATCGTACTGCAAATGATGGATTCGAGATATTCATGACCACATCGACTGGACTTGAGAAAAAATTTATCGTAGTAGGCCCGAAATTCTTAATCTGAACCTCTAATTGGTTATCAGCAACAGGACAGGTAGCTGTATCCGGATTAAGGAGAGATACAACACCGACATCCTGTGTTGAACAATTTGAGTTTACAACAATATAACTTGATCGGGTTTTAGTATTGCTACCAGCTGCATTGGTGACTGTTAATGAAACGGTTTTCTGCCCGGAAGTAGAATATGTAACAGAATGCGGACCAACAGTATTTGCAGTTGATGGAGAAGATCCTGAACCAAAATTCCATGCATAAGTTGTAATTCCTGCACTTGAATTATTTGTGAAAGTACTTGATTGTCCGCTACAAATACTTAATGGGTCACCGGTAAAGTCAGCGACAGGCGGAGCTGAACTATTAGAAGTTGCCAACCAGATTGTAATATTCATCAGTAATTTGCGATGATTTCCATTCGCATCTGCTATATACCCATCGTATAGATTATCATTGGGATCGCCGCTTCCGTCATCGCATGGCGAACTATCTCCAATGGCGGCCACTTTGCCATTTCCATAACGCGCGTAGGCACACATTACATTGGAATTTCCAAATGAAGAACCTGTTTTGTAAACTACACCCTTTACCGTTGAATTTTGAGTTGGATTGAGAGTAATACTTGTTCCATTACTCCACTGAACAGATGTAACATTCCCAGCGATTCCATGCAAGATTGAATCTGTAGGTAATGAAGGGATGTTATTAGATGTTTGAGAAAAATTTACAAAGTCAAAAGTCATCCCAAAGGGATTTGTTTGAACCGTATTATTTGTCATCAGATCATTCCAAATAAAGGGAGAATCTTTCCCGTCGTTATTCCTGTCCGAAACGTCATGGTCGGATATCATAAATAATCCACCACCGTTTTGTACAAAATTCAAAATAGCCGTTTTCTCCGTAGCTGTAAATATGATATTCGGTTCACAGACGATAAACACTTTGTAATTGGACAGATCCTGTGTATTGCTGCTATTTCCATAGGTAATCTGACCGTTATAAGGCAAACTTTCAACTATATAGTTTTGTCTCACGCAGTCAATACCCCAATAAGACAATGCTCCATTCCAGTATGTCTCGCTTGTGCTCCCGGAAATACCTGATTGTGCAGGAGTAGGAGTTTTCTGAGCATTTGATTCATTCCCTCCATTCAAAACTGCTGGCCCTGTACCAAAACCAAGATTATGAGCATCCGCATCAATAACCCAATCGGCATTACCTGCTGTTTCAGCTTGTGAAGCATCAAACAATATCTTTACGGTCTGTGATTGAACCGATAAATAAAAAAAGAAGCAAAAAAATAAAATTAGAATGTTTTGCTTTTTCATCAGGTCAATTAATTCTGAATACGATTATAAAAGTTTATTTTTTGCAGGTCTTCGAAAGGCCTGAAATTAAGACACGGTTTGAATTCTCAATTTGTACATTTTACAAAATCTGAAGACAAAGGTCAAATAAAACCTGTTCATTCAACCAATAAAGAAATTACACCTTTAGGCCTGAATCAATAAGGCATGAAAGCATTATTCCCAAACAGGTACACAAACATACTTTATACTTCAAATCAGTAAAAATCGTTGGGTTCAGTTCACAAAATGTATTCGCAGATCAAGTTCTGAACTCCTCCTCACACCAATCTAACCATGCTATGAATGTCATTACAAAGTTAATTTTAAAATCGAAAAAGACAAATTTTAAAGGGCCAAATGCAGTATTCGTATAGGTAAATGTTTAAATAATCCACCCTGAAGATTTAGTGTTTACGCATACCATAGACGTCTTGGATATTAAATCCTCATACCGGACCGGAAAATTTATAAATAGAAAATTATGAGTGCTATTCATTTAATAAAACAACCTTCTTCATCCAATTGCTAACTTCCGAGGTAATCAGTATAAAATAAACACCTTCAGCCACCCTAATTCCTGAATCATTTGCACCATCCCAGAGGTATTCCACTTTTGAAGGATTTTTTTCTGCCAATTTTCTTACAACTCTCCCTTCAATATCTCGAATCTCAATACTCAATTTATCATTGCCTAAGTGATCAAAAGAAAAAGTAGTTTGGTTTGTAAATGGATTAGGATAAATAGTAAAATCTGCATTTAACCTTTCCGTTTCCTTTACACTCACATTCTGCGCTGAGTCCAGTTTAACAATCCAATAAGCAGAGCTGCCAAGAAGTACAGTTACGTCCCCGTCATTTGAATAAGTCGTTCCGGCAAAAATAAATCCGCCCTCATTGGTTTGAAATATCGAATTGGCAACATCAATGCTGCTTCCTCCCAACGATTTCTGCCAAAGCAAGTTTCCTGATCCGTCAAGCTTAACGATCCAGCAATCATAATCACCATGACCAAAAGTAACATCGCCATCGGTTGAATTCGAATAGCCGCCGATTATATAACCGCCATCAGTAGTTGGACTAACGGAATATGCTCCATCATCCCCACTTCCGCCGAGAGATTTCTGCCAGTCAATTATCCCGGTATTGTCCAGTTTTACAATCCAGCAATCATTCCCGCCATGGCTACCTGAAACATCATTGTCATTAGAAGCAGAAGTGCAGGCAACAATAAATCCCCCATCTGTTGTTTGCCGAATACAGTTTGCTGATTCACCTGAGGTACCACCTAAGGTCTTTTGCCATTGAATTGCTCCTGTACTGTCGGTCTTAACAATCCAAGCATCCTTGTTACCATGGTATCCGGTAACATGGCCGTTTGATGAATAGGTGTAACCTGCCAATATATATCCGTGGTCAGAGGTTTGCTCGCAAGACAAAGCCTCATCAGTTACTGTTCCGCCATATAAATGATACCATTGAATGAGACCTGCATTATCTAATTTGAGCAACCAGTAGTTCTGAGCATTTGCAAAGGTTCCTGCTAAATCACCGTCGATGGAATTCGAATAACCGGCTACAACATATCCTCCGTCAAAAGTTTCCTGCACTGAATAAGGAATTTCAAATTCTGATCCGCCATAATTTTTTTCCCAGCTAATAGAGCCAAGGCTATCTGTCTTAACAATCCAAAAATCGCGATGCCCATAATTTGCTGTAACATCACTATCATTCGACTCCGAATACCCGGCAATAATAAATCCACCATCACTCGTTTGCCGAACATCATTGGCAAAATCATCGACCGATCCACCATAAGATCTTTGCCATTGAATATTCCCAATATTATCTGTCTTCACAATCCAATAGTCTCTGCCGCCGTGATTTCCTGTAACATCGCTGTCGTTTGATGAAGAAGTGCCTGCAATAATAAATCCACCATCAGTCGTGGCTCTAATCGAACTTGTAAAATCGCTGCCGGATCCGCCCATGGATTTTTGCCATTGAATCAATGGTTGTGCGTTTACACAAAAGATCGTAGAATAATTAAATAAGATGCAAAGAAAAATATTTTTCATATTGCCAAGCATAAAGCCGACTAAATCGATTCGCCACTGCAATATAAATGAAATAATTTTGAGAAGGAATCAGTCGCGGAAATTTTTATTCATTCACAATACATGATAATCTCCTGAAATGAATAAGGCAAAATTAACACAGCCGGTGACTTATGAAAAAAAACTATTCAAAATACTCAAGAGTCCGAAAAATTAAAAAAAACACTTGAAGCTTTTAATAATGCACAGTCACCGTCCCGATAAAAATATGTCCTTTACCAAAGACATCGGTAACCCTTGCTCTCCATACATACACATCCTGCTGAACAGGTTTTCCGTCAAGTGTCCCGTCCCATTGACAGGCAGAAGGCATTCCTTCCTGACCATAAACATCCCACGGAACATTTGAACCCTCCTTATGACAGTTCCATATTTGTAATCCCCAACGATCAAAAACCCAGATGTCATAATTTAGAATACCCATTCCCTTTGCATAGAAGAGATCATTCCTGTGATTTCCGTTCGGTGTAATTGCATTGGGAACGAAGAAAGTAAACTCAGGATTAATTTCAACCGGTCTGGTAATAGTATCTATACAGCCATGGTTAGTTGTCACAATAAGCGATGCAATGAATTGGTAAAAGTCGTTGGAGACAGAAGCCGGATAGGAATAATTTTCAATCGGTCCTCCATTAAAGGTTGCTGAGCCATCACCAAAATTCCATGTCCACTGAATAACATCCGGAGAAGACTGATCGGTAAAAATCAGATTCGGAGAATTAAAATCAACTCTCTCAGAGCTCACCTTGAAATCGGCTTCAGGAACCGGGTAGACTTTGATGATATCATTGAATGATTTATGAGAAATGCAACCATTATCGCTCACTATGGAAAGGTGTGCATCATAAGATCCCGGTGTATCATAACAAATTTCGCCGGGGTTTTGAGAATAGGAGAAACGCGGATTCCCGTCAGGAAAATTCCATGACCATTCAGTAATTGAGCCGTCGACAGAAACGGAAAGATCACTGAAGATATGACACAATGGAGCACAGCCTGAATCAGGCTCATTAATCCGGACCTCCGGTAGTTCATAGACGGTGATCGTTCCTGAAACTGTATCTCTGCAATAGTGCTGTGTTTCTGTGATCAGAGTAAGCGGAAACACACCGGCTGAATCAAACCCGATGGAAGGACTTTGCAACTGCGAGGCAGAAGGCTGGCCTTGTAAAAAAGACCAATAATAATTTTTTATCAGGTCACCATTAACAACTGATTGATTCTGCAATGTGACTAAACTGTTTTTACAAACCGGAGGAGCCACGAATGAAGATTGAGGTAAAGGATGGACAGTAAGCGAATGTTGTGTTGTATCTGCACAACCTCCGTCGGAGCGGGCAATAAGTGAAACTGTGTAAGTCCCTTCTGTTTGGAATGACACAACAGGATTCGCCACGGCAGATGAACTGATCGAGCCTCCTGCGATTGTCCATGCGTATATGATATTCTCACCTGCAGGTAATACAGAAGATGCATTTGCAAAAGTAATTTCTGAACCTGCGCAAATATCCGGCAAATTAAAATCTGCATGCGGATTGGCAGAGATAAAAACCTGCTTTGAAATAGTGTCTTTACATCCGTAAATAGTTGTTGTAATCAACTCCACCGTTGAAGTGTCAATCGATTGAAAATTTATAATAGGGTCAACTAGTGAAGATGTAGCCGGAATTGCATTTCCAATTGTCCATTCATAGGAAGCAATTGTATCACCTGCAAAAGGAGAGGATAAATTTGCAAGTGTATAAGGTGTACCAAAACAGTTTAGAGGAGCTGAAAAATCTGCATTCGGTAAGGGATAAATAGAAATTAATTTGTCTACAGTATCCTTGCACCCTCCCGCAGCGGAAGCAATCAATCGAATGTTCGAATTTCCCGGTGCAGCGTAACTCAGCAATGGATCAGTATCATTGCTTGTAGACGGAAGCCCTCCAGTGACTGCCCATTCATAAGTAAGAACCTGGCCGGCAGGAAGACTTGTCGAAATATTTTGAACCTGAACCTGATTCCCAAAACAAACTGAACTTGCATTAAAGGAAGCAACAGGATTTGGAGTGACGATCAATTGTTGTCGTACCGTGTCTGTGCAACCTGCCTTATTGGTAGTAATCAATGCAGTATTTACTGTGTCCGCTGAATAATAGGTGATAGTAGGCGCAAACAAATTTGAATGAGAAGGAAATGCCCCTGGGAAATACCAATCGTAAGTAACGATGGAATCTCCGGAATTCACGGAAGAATTATTTTGAATATTAATGGCTGCACCCACACAAACCATCGGAACAGAATAATTCGCCTGGGGTAAGGGGTTGATAGTAATTATTTTTTGCACTGTATCAACACAACCGAAAGAAGAGTTAGCAATGAGCATGACCGGGAAAGTATCTGCAGTAGCATAACTTACCGATGGAGAAGTAGCAGCAGAACTTGCAGGATTACCTCCAGGAAAAGACCAGGAATAAGATAGAGTACCTCCGGCAGCAGAAAGTGTCGAACTATTCTGTATAACGATTGGATTACCAAAACAAACCGAAGGAGCTGTGAAAGAGGCAACCGGGATGGCACGAATATTTACTGTATGCTGAACCGTATCCTTACAGCCTTTTGTACTGTTCACAATCAGGCTTATCTGCGAGGACCCGGGATTGGAAATCGTTGTCACCGGATTGATTGCACTTGAAGTCGAAGGATTTCCTCCAACGATATTCCAGGAATACGAACTTATCGTATCACTTGCAGCAATGCTGGAGGTGTTGGTAATTTGAACCGGATCACCCAG
>Ga0154020_10001170_pt1 | contig 32355 bp, 29 predicted proteins | sample Klosneuvirus_201_FD_109709 | JGI IMG/M metagenome (GOLD analysis project Ga0154020, IMG submission 109709) | Active sludge microbial communities from wastewater, Klosterneuburg, Austria - Klosneuvirus_20160825_MG | ecosystem: Engineered > WWTP > Aerobic digester > Activated sludge | place...
CGCCACTCGCCGGCGAAACAAACTTAATTTTGGGTGATGAGGCACGGCGAAAGTTTGATGACTTCAGGATTTTTGAGCGTGGCGGGTCAACCAGCGATAAGGTTGTTGAAAAAAGTCGATTCTTCGAAACACTGGCGAGTAGATATAACAAAGCAGCGGCTGCTGGTGACCCGGCTTTTACTGCTCAAGCGCGCCATCGACTTGCTGAAGCCGCTGAAGTATTCGCTGACGAGATCGCGGCGATTCCAGTAAAATCAGAGGCCAATGTCACCCTGAAGTCTCAGTCCCGTTACAACGAAACAGTGAAGCGCCTGCGAGACCTGGCAAAGAAAAGCTTAACCGAAAACGTCATGGCACAAAGGCGCGACCCATCCGGATACAAAAACAACGAATGGGTAAGAAGATCGGCGATCAAACTGAGTGCTTTCGGTGATCGGAGCTTTGAGGCAAAGCCTCAGGACATGACTCCGGTATCAGCTCGCATGGAACTGCCACAGACCTACAACCTTCATTGAAATCGGCGAACACTTAAATCGGCGAATTCACCGCGCTTGAAGAGGGCTTTATGTCGCAAGAAAACTTGTTATCGGCACTCAGAGTCCTGGGAACCCAGCGCATCTCTCTTCTCGCCTGGTCGCTCCTGGCTATGTCAGCTTCTTGCGCTTCGCCATCACCAAATGGCGCAAAATCTGCAGACCTCGACATAGTCATGCACAGAAAGACACCGGATATCGTGCAGAACTTCGCGGGTGCTAAGAAGCCGGGGAGTGCTACAAGCGCTGAGATGAGTGCGGAAGAGCAGCTGGCCTGGAAGCAGTTTTTTCGGCCACCACCAGCAGTCGACACCCGAACAACCATTGAAAAAAAGATCCTGGCGTGGAAAAACACAAACTCTCCGGAAGACTTGGTCAAACGCGGCCAAAACGAATCCACCCTGGGGAAGCTCGCCGCGGCAGAAGCCAGTTTCAGGGAGGCATTGCGCCTTGACAGCACCAATCTTGACGCCGCCCTTGAGCTCGCCGGGATTTATCTGCGCAAAAATGATCTGACCAGATGCTTTGAAATGCTTAGTCAGGTCCGCGATGGAATCAACATGAAGTCGCAGACTCCACCAGCTTTGGTGTTCCGTTACCGATATGTTCTTGCCCTTGGTTACATTGCGCGGGGAGACCGCGACAAAGGGCATAAAATCCTCAGCGATCAGATTGGAATCAACAAAGGCTTCGCACCAGGATATGCAGCCCTCGCCTCTTCCTATATCAGTCTGGGCAAGGATTCTGTGGCTGAGTTCATCGTCAAACGCGGACTGGATCGCGGTGCTGAAGACTCGATGCTACTGAACATCCTTGGTGTATTGGCAGAACGACGCAATGAAGGCACTGCGGCGCGCGCCTGGTACAACAAAGCCATTGAAGCCGCTCCAACCTATTCGCCGGCTCTGGTCAATCGCGCCAACCTGGCGATCAAAGAGACTGACTACGGGCCGGCGGAAGAAGATCTGCTACGCGCATTGATGTATTCCCCCTCCAACATTGACGCACAGGTGGCGCTTGCCATCGTTCTGCGACGTACCGGAAGAATTACGGGAGCAAGGGAGATACTTTCCAAAGCAGTAGATCAAGACCCTGACAGTGCCGTCGCGAGATTCAATCTCGGAATTCTGATGATGTCAGACCTGAAGCAGCCTGCGGCGGCAACCCGGCTGTTTACTGAAGTTCTTCAGATTCCAGGGACCCACGCCGACTTGCGTAATCAGGCCAAAACCCACCTTGCAGAGCTCAGCGTTAAGGGGCAACCCGACGAAAGATAGACTTAACTACCTGTATTTATTGTACACAATTCGCGCCATGGGTAGCAAAACTCAAGGCGCGCGACATTCTTCCGAATACCCTTTCGCGGCTAGGACATAGACCACGAGGGCCAAGATGACTACGCAAAAACGCGCTTATGATCGCACCAGCTACATTCTTGTTGTCGACGACGACAACACCCTGCTGAAATTTTTTAAGATTCATCTGAATAAATTCTTTTCCCGCGTCATCGTCGTCAAGAACGCGAAAGAAGCGACGGACGCTTTGCGGGAAAAGGAAATTGACCTTGTCATCACCGACATCCGCATGCCGCGAATGGATGGATTGCAACTCATGAAGAGAGTGCGCAAACATGATTCCACCATTCCTGTGCTCGTGGTCAGCGGAGCGCTGCTTTCCGAGGAGCAAATCGACGCCTGCGAGAACGATGCAGACGGATTCCTACGCAAACCATTTACTGTCGATGAGCTCCACCACTTCATCGAAAGTGGCATGCAGCTACGCGAAAAATATATGAAGCTGGCTGCCATGCTACCGGACAAAAAACACTTCCGGGATCTATTGTCCGGTAAGTATAAAGTTGAGAAAATTACGGATCGGTCGCAGCGCGACGAGGCGCAGGATATCCTTACCTCACTCAAAGCGTCCTAGGGCCTGAAGAGGCGGGCCCCAATTCCCGCCGCATGCGACATCAGCGCCGCTAACGCGGCCGCAAGAAAACCCCCCGTAGCAAGTGTTGCAAGGTCGAGATTTTCCGTTGGCCCCAGCCCCGCTCGGACCCATAAAAGAGGTCCCATGGCGAAGGTGCCTGCCGTCAAGCCAGCCGTCTGCGCGACCTTCAGAGTGTGGCTCACTCGTGAGTAGGGCAGCGTTAGCCCGAACAGCACGTGCAGGATAGCGAACATGTTCGCGTGGCCGTGAGCAGCATTATGAAGCGTGACCTGCCATGTCCCCAAACGCTCCGGACCAGAGAGAAATGCGACAGTCATATCATTTGCCAGTACAGCGCCCGCAGCTGCAGCCAAAAACAACACGCAGAATCCAATCAGCATGTTTATCAATCCGAGACGTGGCACACCCGTTCTCCTATTTTATTTTCAGGGCGCGAAACCCCTCGGTATAAGCTTCGCGTTTCCACTCGATAATATTACTTGCGAGTTCTGAAGCCGCAACCCACTTCACCGATTGAAACTCTCCGTCCGCCTTCGATAAGTCTGGCGCTGATCCTTTTTTGAACTTAAGTTTAAACCAGGTTGTTGATTGCCCGCAGTAGCGCTTAGCAACTTTGGCCTTCAACCCGTCGGGGAATCGATATTTTATTTCTCGACTTCCCTGATCCACGACCTCAAATTCATCGCACCCAAGCTCTTCTTTCATTTCCCGATAAATGGCCTGTAGGACGCTTTCGCCTGGCTCAACTCCACCCTGCGGGAGCTGCCATGCCCCGGGCGCGTCAGACCGTTCACCGGCCAGCACCTGTCCTTTTTCATTTAGGAAAACCCCAACAACGCACGATCTGTATTCCAGACTCATATAGATGCACCCGCTTCCCGTCTCGTGGTTCACGGCATTCAGCCTATCCAGACACCTTGCCCAGCACCAACTTCCGCACCATTTCCCGCGTCAGTTCCAGCGTCTGATATGGTATAATGAGGAGGTCCGAATTCGACTCCGTTTGTATTCTCTACTCACGACCGCAATACGTCAAATATTTGACACCTGATCCCAAGGAGGTTTGCCAGATGGCGCGTCTCAACAAATCTATTCTCCTGTGCGCCCTTCTTCTTTCAGCAGCTGAGCCAGCTCACGCGGTAGTCTATTTCACCTTGGGTGGATCCCAATCACAGAACAATGTCGGGCAGAGTTACCTGTCTCGGGCCGGCAGTGCATCTGTAGCCGTCGACTTAGGAGAATATTTCCGCGTCGGGATCACACACCGGCAGGAATTCAGTGAAAATCAGGGGTATGTCGAATACCGTACCCAAAAAGGTCAATACTACCTCTCTCCTGGCACGACCCATGTCGTCGCCAATTCAGTTGACCTTACCGTCATTCTGTACAACGGCGACACTTTTGTACCCTTCATTCAGGGCGGCCTCGTTCGCAAGGACTATGACTTTGAAGTTACCAAGGAAGACGAAAGCGGCCAGGTTATTGTTGAAGAGGGGCAGGCGACTCAAGGTCCCGTCCCCAGCATCGGGGCCGGAGTCGGCATTAAGCTGAACAGAAACTTCTCGCTCAAACTTTCCTATGTCGCCTCTCCTGGTTATGTAACTATGCCGGATGGCGAACTTGCTGCAAAGATTGATACCTACACGCAAATTGGTATAACCTACCAAATTCAGTAGTCTCCCTATCCGGCGACTTTCGGTCGCCACCGCTAAAATTCTTCCAGAACAGTCCGATGCTCCACATAAGGGTTTGCATTTCTTTGATCTTTTTGCCGGGGAGCAGTGTACTTGTACACGCAGTTCTGGAGCATCATTGTTCTGACCGTCATATTCCTTGTTGGAGTCGGTGGGTTCGTATGGCAGCTCACCAACATGCGTGGATTGAGCGCGCGCGGAAGCCGTCGTCGCGCCGACAAGTTGGTGAAGGGGACCAGACGCTCCGACCGTTCAAAGCTTTCCCGACACGAACGTCGCCTGTTCGACCAGGCAGAAAAGCTTCTCAAACACGGAAAGATCCAGCCGGGGGCCCAGATCCTGGAGCAAATCGGGATGCCCCGCGAGGCCATCACAGCGCTGGAAAACGCTGGCCTTATTCATGACGCTGCGAAGATTCTTATGCGGATGCAACGGCACAACCGCGCTGGTGTCGTTTATGCGCGACACGGAATGTGGGACCACGCTGCACGCTGCTTCAAAATGGCAAACATGCCTCTTGAGGTAGCAAAGTGCTTCCGCGAGGCCGGTGATTTCGCACAGGCAGAAGAATACTTCGAAAAGGCGGGAAGGCTGGAGGATGCGGCCGATTGCTGCCTTAAGCTCAACGACCTTCAACGCGCCGGCCAGTTGTTTATCGCGGCAGGCCAGCGTGAAAAAGCCACCGTCGCATACCTGAAACTAATCGATGAACAATACAATCCAACGACGATGGATTTCAACGAAGACGAAATCCGCCTGATGGTTGATTCGGTCTGCACCGGAGAGCACATCGAAACCAGGATTCCGGAAATTCTTGCTGCTCGCGGAAAACTCCTGGGTCCAATCTGCCATTTGGCGAAATCCAATAAGATTCAAATCGCTGCAAACCTGCTTAATCGCGCCGGCACAGACATCTGCACAGCGCTTATCGCTGAAGTCAATTATCAGGACGGCTCTGCAGAAAGTGTTGCCAGAGTTTTTTTAGTCGCAAACAATCCAGGATTTGCTGGAATGGTATACGAGCGCATGGGATCTTTCGAGTCGGCAGGTGATGCCTTCGAACTCGCCGAGGAATTTGAGCGCGCCGCATATTGTTTTGAACGCGGCAACAAAGATCGCAAGGCTAAAAAGGCCCGAGAGCGCGCGCTGCTGGAGCCCAAACGAAAGTCATTTCACGCGTCGCCATTTGCCTTGAAACAACTTCCGGAAAATGCGACGGGCACTAATCAAGCAACGGGTACCGGATTCTCAGATGGGGGTGCTGAGGCAACTGTTATCATACCTGCTCCACCGACCGGGGCGGCACCTGCTTCAGACGACCCTGCCGCAGCCTCCCCCGCTGCCACTGCTACGACAACATCCGGCACCGAAGAGTCGCTTGGGGACTTCAGACTCGATCCCGGGAACGCGTCTGGCGATTCCGCGATCAGCGCTAACATCGATGCCGATAACGTCTATACTCCCACGCCGCCGCCACCGCCGAAATCGTCGCCGCCAAAGTCAGCCGCGTTCGAGCCACTTCCTCAGCCATCGCCGGCCGGCTCCGAAGCTCCCTCCCTGGCAAATTCGCTCAAGGAGGTATTCGGGCGATCAGGGTTTCTCCATGATCTGGACAGCGATCAAAAGCAAAAATTGTGGGATATCGGCCGCACCGTCACATACAGCAAAGAAGAAACCATCATTACCTATAACGACGAGCCGGCGGGGATCTATATCATCCTGGCCGGGGCAGTTAGCTGCTACAAGCAACAGGGATCAAAAGAAACCTACCTGGATCAAATGGGGGAATCAGAATCCTTCGGGGAGCTCTGGCTTTTAGCGGAACACCCCACTGAAGTGAAATTTGTCGCAAAAGCAAATACCACCGTCCATATCATTGAGCGGGCTGGCTTCACAGAATTACTGGATAAAGATGGCACAGTTGCACGTAAACTGTATAAACGCTTTACACACCGTCTTTTAAGGCGTTTGCTCAAGCCCACAATTCCCCAATTAAATCAGAAGGCTTCCTGAAGCCCCTCCCGCACACACCGGTGGCACAGGGCGTGCACCACTTTCATCAGAGCAGAAGGTTGTCTGTTGTGTCCCTAAAGCTGCACTGTTGTTGATGATGAGGAGATCTGAAATGGCGAGAGTTTTTTGCTTCAAGCACCCCCATTATAATGGTTCCGAGGCTCCGATCCTTTCCTGCAAGACCTGCTGTGGAATCTTCGTTGCAGAAGTTAAACAGCAAGCTCAGAAAATGACATCTCCCAGTCCGGACTTGAATCTCGCGGATATCAATATGTCCGAGTGGTTTGATTCAAAGAAGAAAAAATCCAATGCCGGCCACACTCCCTCGAATTGGAAGCCCGGCTTCTCCCCAGACACGATCTAAAGCATTTTATTTTGTTTTATTTGCTGCATCCCGCATCCGCGTCAATGACGCGAGCGGGATGTTGTATTCAGTCCCGCAGAATTCGCAGCGCGTAGCGACAGTCTTTCCCTCGGCGATCATCTCTCCGAGTGCGTCCCTGCCCAAAAGCATGAGAGACCGCTCCACTCTCCCGAGGGAACAAATACATTTAAAGGCAAGCGGTCGCGGATCGCCCCCATCCATGATGGTGACCTCGCCAGTAAACTGCTGGAGCAGCTCCCTCCCAGCTTTTCCATCGCGAATCATATGCGATACGGGCGCAGCATTAGCCACATTTCGCTCTAACATGCGGATGGTAAATTCCGACGCACCTGGCAACAATTCAATTAAAACTCCGCCTGCTGTAACCACCGCGCCATCGCTGTCGAGCAAAACACCGAGATTTAAAACTGATTGAATCTGAAAGGACTGCTGCAGGTAAAAAGCAAGGTCGTCGCCGACTTCTCCAGTCTGTATGGGTACCGCACCAACCTGAGGCTCAGGTGCACCGACATTGCCATCGTTCTTTTGTGCGCTGGACACTACCCGCAGAATTCCGCTGCCAACAGCTGCGCCGATTCTGCCATTTTGGATGTCAGCCAGCTGCCGAGGTGTGGCCCCATGTACATTGGCATTGGCACAATAGCCTCGAACATCACCTTCAAAGGTTGCCTCGGCGAACACTCGGCCCAAGGGACCGTCTCCGTCCATCACGATCCCTATGGCCTGACCTTCCTTGGATTGACCTGCCAGCAGCGCCGCACCAACGGTGGCGCGACCTAAAATGATCGAGGCAATGGGGTCTGTCTTTTGGCGCACAGTCATTTGTCTGACCGCCTCCGTCGCTTCAGCAACAACGGCGCGGAAAGACAAATCCTGGCTATAAAATGAAGAGAGTTGATCGCCCACTTATTTTACGGGAACAGTCCCGCGAGGTGACCCGGCGGGCGCACCAACGGCACTTCCACCTGACATGGCGCTGGCCATCTTGCGCTTTTTCCAGTGTTTATCAAACCACAAAAGGTACCCGGATCCGACAAAGCTCGTCGTGAATGTGGCGGAAATAATTCCCGCGCTCATGGCGATGGCAAAGTTTCGAATCGTGTCCGGACCGAAGAAAATAATTCCAACGATCGAAAGGTTGGTAACCAAAGAAGTGTTGATCGTACGGCTCAGGGACTCATTGATCGATATATTGATATTCTCGGCAAAACTCCGCCGCGGATGCAGCTGGAGATTCTCGCGGATCCGGTCGAAGACCACAATCACATCGTTCACGGAATATCCAATGCCTGTCAACAATGCCGCAACCGACGTCAGGTCGAAAGAACGCCAGAAGACAAGATAAAAACCTAGCATGGCGCAGGCATCTGGAATCAACTTCAAAACAGCTGCTGTTCCAAACCGCATGTCAAACCGGAAAGCCAGATAAAGCATAATTCCTAAGAGCACATAAAAGACCGAGACGAATCCCTGATTCCGCATCTCGCGACCGATCTGTGGACCGACAAAGTCAACCCGCAGCACATCCGGCTTCGCGCTGGCCAAGTCCGTCAAGAGCAGCGAATTGAATTTCTGCACCTTCACGCCGCCCGTCGGATCTGCGCCCCCTTCAACATCTGATCCCTTACCGGCACCTTCCTCGAATCTGAGCAGGTAATTCTTATCAGACCCTTTCAGGCTTTGAACGATCAGCTCTTTGATGCCCGCTTTGGTCCCAACTTCGCGGATCTGATCGACCTGGACGCTTTCAGCGAATTGGACTTCGACCTCGGTTCCCCCAACAAAATCTACCGACCAGTGAAGCCCCTTGACGGCACTGCCGATGACAACCCCTAGCGATAACAGGACCGCCAGTCCGGTAGCCAGGGAATCCCAGCGCAGGAAATTGAAATGGAAATCGTGCTTCTTGAGAGCCCAATCCCCGCCCAGCCAAGCCTTCTGCGCCTTTGGGTCAGAATTGCGCGACAGGACGATATCGAAGAACAGCCGGGAGCAATACAGGGCCGTGAACATCGACAGGACAAGACCGATTACAAGCGCAACTGCAAATCCACGAATAGGACCTGACGCATTGGTATTGAGCAGAATCACGCCTGCGAGCAACGTCGTCACATGGCCGTCGATAACGGTCCAAAACACTTTTTCGAAGCCGAGGTCGAGCGCCTTTTTAAACTGCTTGCCGTCACGAAGTTCCTGCCTGATCCTCTCGTTAATAAGGACGTTAGCGTCAACGGCCATACCAAGAGATAGTACGAATCCTGCAATACCTGGCAGAGTCAGCGCAAAGCCAAAGGAGGCCATCATCGCAATCAGGAATATGCCGTTAAGCACAAGCGCAACACAGGCGATCAGCCCCGGACGACGGTAGTAAATCATCATAAACAGGAAAACGAGAATCAATCCCATGACCACGCCGTACATGCCACGCTGTGTCAGTTCGGGTCCAAGGCTCGCCCCTACAAGGCGCTGTTCCATGATCGTAATGGTTGCCGGCAGAGCCCCTGACTTCAACACTAACGTCAGCTGATTAGCCTCGGTCATGATCTCGTCGTAATTACGCCCGGATCCCAGTGTGATGATCGCATTGCCACCACCGATTTTTTGGTTGATGACCGGGGCTGATTCAACCTGGTCGTCGAGCAGAATCGCCATGCGCTTGCGGACGTTTGCGGCGGTCACGTCTTCAAAACGCTTCGAGCCGACGGCTGTAAATTTAAGACTAACGGCCGGCCGGTTATCGAACTGACTCTGATCCATGGTCACGTTGGCGTCGAGAATGTCATCTCCGCCAATATCCGTTGCCGCTTTGACGACATACGATGTGTACCGTGCTTTTGTACCTCCGGCGATGGCTTCGCGCCCAAAGACCAGCTCACGATCCGGCGGAATAAGCCCCTTGGTGAGCTCGACGATCTGTTCGCGGCTTTCGCTGACCAGAGAGACTGATCCGTCGGCGGAAGTCGACGTAACCCCTGCAGGCAGGGTCCTCGCAATGGCATCGAACCCACGGAATTCATCATCCACAATTTTGAACTTAAGTTGTGCCGTCCGCCCGAGAAGTTCCTTTGCCTTCTCCGGATCTTTAAAGCCCGGCAGTTGCGCGATAATCGAGCCATCGGCACGACGGTTGATGCTCGGCTCCGTGACACCCCATTTGTCGACGCGGCTACGCACGACGCGTTCAGCCTGCTCAAGAGCACTGGATTTGATCGAAGCGATCTGTTCAGAGCGGAATTGGTAGTCGATCACGAGGTTTTCGCGCTTGGCGATTTCGAGGCCTACGAACTGCTTGCGAAATTCTTCTTTGAACTTGTCCGGGTCAGCTCCTTCACCCAACTCGACACGCAGGAAATTTTTCCCTTTGACCACATAGGCCGTTTTGAAAGGGATTCCCTTATCCTTAATCCAGTGTGTCAGCTCGGTGCCAATGCGGCCGAGACGGTTCTCCACCGCCTGCTCCAGATCCACACCAAGAACCAGCTGGACGCCCCCCTGGAGATCGAGTCCGAGGTTCAGACGAACATTTGGCAATCCGCCGGGCATAACTTTTTTCATGTGCTCGTGGTCGTTGCGCAATTCCGCCGGCTGCGACATGTAGAAATATGTCGGAATCAGAAGGTAAATCGACAGCAGGGTCAGACCCGCAACAACAAAAGAACGCCAGCGAATGGATTTCATTTCCCACCACACCCGTAATTTGAGGATAAAAGGACTCGGTAAACCAACATACAGTTTTCACAGGGAAATGACCGAAGATCAAGGGGAAAGAACCGCTGGTCGCGTCCAATTTGGGGCCGTTTCACAATTGCTGTTTAATTCAACTAAATCGTTGGTTAATATCCCTTGTTAATTTCATTTGTTACTAAAGGCGCACCTCATGCTTGAACCCTCACTGCTATTTGCCGCCTGCGCGGGGATGTTCGTCGGTGCGACCGCAACCTTCCTGATGATGCGAGCCAAGACCCGCACAGGACGCGAGCTCGCCGCAGAAATCGTCCGCGAAGCAGAAGCGGCGCGCCAGCATCAGGTTGAACAGGTGGTCGAATCCGTGAAGGCGGCTTTTGGCAATCTGTCTCTCAATGCCCTCGGCCAGGCATCAGAACAACTCACCGCGCTGGCCCGCAGCCAGCTGGCGCAAGATCGTGAAGCCGGCGCGAAAGACCTCGACGGCAAAAAACAACTGATCGACCAACAGCTCAGGACCATGAACCACCAGCTCGAAACAGTCACGACCCTAGTTCATACCCTGGAGAAGGACCGGGAGCAAAAGTTTGGGGAGCTAACCCAAAAACTCTCTGCCACAAACGAGCAAACAGCCAGCCTGCTCAAGGTGACTGGAAGCTTGCGCGAGGCCCTGGCTTCATCACAATCACGGGGTCAATGGGGCGAGCGCATCGCCGATGATATTTTGAGGCTGGCGGGCTTCATCGAGAACGTCAACTACCGCAAACAGCGTGCCATCGAAGGCCTGGGCACCCGTCCCGACTTCACCTTTCTGCTGCCCAGGGATCTTGCCGTAAATATGGACGTCAAATTCCCCCTGGCCAACTACCTGCGCATGATCGATTCACCGGCCGATGCGGAAAAAGAACGGGCCCGCAAAGACTTCGTAAACGACGTTAAAGCCCGCATCAAAGAGCTGAGCAGTCGCGGCTATATCAACGAAACCCAGAACACCGTCGACTGCGTTCTTCTTTTCATTCCCCACGAGCAGGTTTTTTCATTCCTCCAGCACGAGGATCCCGCCATTTTTGACGATGCCTTGCGCCAAAAGATTGTATGCTGTTCGCCCATGACCCTATTTGCGGTTCTGGCGGTAATCAGGCAGGCGGTTGACAACTTCGCTCTTGAAAAGACCTCACTGGAAATTCTTCGGCACCTCGGTGACTTTAAAAAACAGTGGGAAAAATTCACGGAAAAGCTGGACGGCTTGGGTAACAAGATCGACACCCTGCAAAAGGAGTACGAATCCATCGTAACGACACGCCGCCGTGCCCTTGAACGTCCGCTGGACCGGTTAGACGGTCTGCGCCTGACTGCGGGAATCCCGGCCGGCGAGGAGATCGGCAGTCACACGCGCGATCAGTTGGACGCACTCCAGCCGGAAGGACTCAGCTGATGTCCTCGGGCCAGCCTCCAGGCGACAGCGAAAAAAGAAAAGTGCAGCGGTGTCCGATCTGTGACGGACCGCTTTACGCCGTGGAATCAAAAGGCGGCACCCTGCGGTGCCGCAATTCATTATGTGTCTACAATCATCGGAACGCCAAATGCCCACGCTGTGGCGTCAACGACATCAAATCGGCGTGGTTTGCCGGGGGTGAATATTTTTATTCCTGCAAACGCTGTCTGGCGAGTTGGTCCGAAGCTTAAGCCCCTGTTTCTTAGGGGTTGATCAGACCTTCTTTAATCGCATAACGGGTCAGATCGACCTGCGAACGCATGTTGAGCTTGGCCATGATATTGGACTTGTGGCGCTCTACCGTCTTGGCACTGATGTGAAGTGCTGTTGCAATTTCTTTGGCAGACAATCCTCTGGCCACACAGCAAAGGACTTCAATCTCCCGGGGGCTCAAAACCGGGCGCGAGCCACCGGTTGAAGTGAGTTGCGCCAGACGAGGGCGAATCTCGCTGCAAAAATATTCCTGGTCTGCGACGACGGCTCTGACCGCACCAACGATTTCCTTCATCGAGCCAGCTTTCATCAGAATGCCGGAAACACCAGTCTCCACCGCACGGCCGAGATTGGTATCGGAAATCGAGGCTGCAACCATGACAAAGCGAATTCCGGGAACTTTCTCGCGGGCGCTTTTCATCATATCGAACGGCGAGCTGCCGGGCATCATCAGGTCGGAAACCACCAGATCCGGCTGTTTCTCAGAGATGATTGACATCGCAGAATCAGGATCACCGCATTCGCCGACGACTTCCATGTCCGGCTGCGCATTAAAGACGGCAGCCATCCCCTCACGCACCATTTCGTGGTCTTCGACGATTACAAGACGAGTTTTGTTTTTCGCAACTTCCATTTGATGATCCAGCCTTCTCAAAGCGAGCCTATAGGCTTTAGCTCCAGCCGCTTTTTACTGCAAGTATATTTGCTGGGTTGCAGCATTTCTCCTATAAAATGGGTATTTCTAGCTATTAAAGCACCTCGACAATGACGGCACTGGCCTCGCCACCACCGATGCACAACGTCGCGAGTCCCCGCTTTTTGCCGGCGTTGCGCAGCGCGTGAATCAGCGTAACTAATACGCGCGCGCCGCTGGCACCGATCGGATGCCCCAGGGATACTGCCCCACCATGCACGTTTACTTTTTCCGAGGGTATATGGTGTTCTTTCATCGCCGCCATGGTCACAACGGCAAAGGCTTCGTTGATTTCCCAAAGATCGATATCTTTCGCTGCCAATCCCGTCCTGGCGAGGATCTTCGCGATGCACGCCACCGGGGCCGTAGTGAACCACGCCGGATCCTGCGCAATGGACGCCTGGGCCACGATCCGGGCCAGAGGCTTCATCCCCATCGACTTTGCCGTTTGTGCTTCCATGCAAACGACCAGAGCGGCTCCGTCATTAATCGACGACGCGTTCGCCGCCGTGACGGTCCCGGCCTTATCAAAAGCGGGGCGCAGATCTTTGATTTTCGCCAGATCCGCTGAAAAAGGCTCTTCGTCCTTATCGACCACAGTCACGCCCTTGCGACCCTGGATCTCGAAAGGGACCATTTCATTTTTAAACGCGCCAGACTCGGTCGCAGCCCGCGACCGGCGGTAACTTTCCAGCGCGAATTCATCCTGTGCCTCACGAGTGAATTTAAATTCCCGGGCGCACAGATCACCGAAGTTTCCCATAGCTGCCTGACCATACGGGTCCCAAAGACCATCAAACTGCATGTGGTCTTTGAGTTCAACCGGGCCGAATTTATATCCAGCGCGGGAATTTGGCAGAAGATGCGGCGCCAGCGTCATGTTCTCCTGACCACCGGCAAAGATCACCTTGGCATCGCCCAGTCTAATGGCCTGGTCCGCCAGCATCACCGCTTTCAGGCCCGAGCCGCAGACACGGTTGATGGTCGTTGCACACACTGACTTGGGTAAGCCGCCAAAGATCGCCGCCTGACGTGCCGGGGCCTGGCCCTCGCCGGCTGTGAGGACGTTGCCCATAATGATTTCATCGACTGTGGCACCATCTAATTTGGTCTTTGCCAACGCATCTTTTACCAGCGCCGCACCGAGAAGCGGCGCGGGGGTCGTGGAAAAAGCGCCGGACATTTTGCCGATTGCGGTGCGACCAGCATAAACGATGACCGTCTCTGGATTATTTGCCATGGTGATTGCCCCCCAAAAAAACGTTTAAAAATAGGGATTTCAGCCGGTCGCGGGTGATTTTCCGGGACCAGTTCCTCCACGCGCAAAATCATAGCCAATAAGGCGGCGATACGCTATGGTATTGCGACTTCAAAACGTATATCCAGAGTCACTTCCTGCAACTTCCGTAACTGCTTTATCACAGACGCGACGCCCCCAAAACGCCGTGAACTGTGGAACAAGGAGAGGCTGCAACCAAATGAGACCTAAGTGTACGCTTCAGCTTTCGAACGGGATGCATTTTGAAGGGGAGCTCATTGGCGCGCCCCTGGCCGCCAGCGGTGAGATGGTGTTTACGACCGGAATGGTCGGTTACAGCGAGGCCATGACCGACGCCTCCTATTTTGGCCAAATCCTCGTCTTCACTTACCCGCTCATCGGCAACTACGGCATTCCGCCGCTTCCAAAAGACCTTGAAGTCCCCATTCCCCGTGGCTTTGAATCCAACCGCGTCAACGCCGCCGCCGTGATCGTGACCATCGATAGCCAGGAGGCGTTCCATTGGACGAGCCACCAGCCTCTCGACCAATGGCTGGCGCAGCAAAACGTCCCCGGCATCGTCGGCCTGGATACCCGCCACCTGGTGCAGCTGATCCGTAATCATCCCGGACTGCTGGGGCGCGTGGTTCCGCAGAATCACCGGGGCATCCGCAGTCTCGGCCCCAACCTCACCCCAAAAGACATCGATACTTTTTTCAACCCCTCCGAACACCGCGTCATCGAAGCCGTCTCCACCCCGAAGCGCCGGTTGCTGAGTCCCACAACCTCCGGAGCTTCAAGTGGAGCTTCCAGCCTGTTAGGTGGCGCGCCCCGCGTAAAAATCGGTCTTTTCGACTGCGGCGTTAAATGGAACATCATTCGCCAGCTTCTCGAATGCGGATGCGATGTGGACATCCTCCCTTGGGATACTGATCCCGCGAAAGTAATCTGTGACGGATGGCTGCTATCGAATGGGCCTGGTGATCCGGAGAAAACCGGCAATCTTACCGAACGTGTCGCGCAGCTTTTAAAAGGCGACAAGCCAATCCTCGGGATTTGCCTCGGTCACCAGATCCTCTCGCTGGCCTCTGGCGCGCGAACCATTAAGATGCCCTACGGTCACCGCAGTCACAACCAGCCGGTGTACGAAGTCGGCACGCGCAAGGGCGCAATCTCCAGTCAAAATCACGGCTATGTCGTCGACGACAAGACACTTCCCTCAGACTGGGAGCCTTGGTTTCGCAACGCCAATGACCAGACCATCGAGGGAATCAGGCATAAAAACAAGCCATTTCGAAGCGTGCAATTTCACCCGGAGGCTGCCGGCGGCCCCCGGGACACGGGCTGGATCATCGAAGCCTTTGTGAACGATTGTAAAAAATAAGGATGAGACGGGATGCCAATTCGCAAAGAACTTACCGGACTGGGCAGAGCACCGAAAATTCTTCTCCTTGGCTCCGGCGGGCTTTCCATCGGGCAGGCCGGGGAGTTTGACTACTCGGGAACACAAGCGATCAAAGCGCTGACGGAATCCGGCGCACAGGTCATTGTCATCAATCCCAACATCGCGACGGTGCAGACGAATCCTCAGCCGAATGTCACGATCTACCTTTATCCGGTCGAACCGGAATGGGTGGAGAAAGTGATCGCCAAAGAAAAACCCGATGCCATAGTTGCAGGATTTGGCGGCCAGACCGCGCTGAATTGCATGATGATGCTCGATGAACTCGGGATCTTGAAAAAGCACAATGTGCTTAATCTCGGTACGCCGGTTGAAACCCTGCGCATGACCGAAGATCGGGACTTGTTCGCCCGGAAAATGCGTGAACTCGATATGCCGATCCCGCCAAGTATTGCCGCAAATTCCGTCAAAGAATCTTTGGATGCGGCCAAGTCGATCGGCTACCCTGTCATTCTCCGCGCCGCCTACGCCTGCGGCGGCCTGGGGAGTGGCTTTGCCAACAACGATGCCGAGCTTCAGGCATTGGCTCAATCCGCCCTCGCCAGCTCACCCCAGGTCCTGATCGAGAAATCACTGCGCGGCTGGAAGGAAGTCGAATACGAAGTGATGCGTGACAGTGAGGGGAACTGCATCACGATCTGTAACATGGAAAATTTTGACCCCCTAGGTATTCACACCGGGGATTCCATCGTCGTCTGCCCTTCGCAGTCTCTCAGCGACGACGAGTACCAGATGCTTCGCAACGCTGCGATCAAGATCGTTTCAGCCTGCGGCATCGTTGGCGAGTGCAACGTCCAGTATGGTCTTTGCCCGGAGAGCCTTGAGTTTTTCGTCATTGAGGTCAACGCGCGACTTTCGCGCTCAAGTGCTCTTGCATCCAAGGCCTCCGGCTATCCGATTGCCTACATCGCGGCGAAAGTCGTGATGGGAATGGACCTCCTCGAAATAAAAAACCCGGTGACCGGAGTCACCTGCGCCTATTTTGAGCCCGCCCTTGATTACATCACGATCAAAGTCCCGCGCTGGGATCTGACAAAGTTTCGAGGAGCCTCGCGCAACCTCGGCTCGACGATGAAAAGTGTGGGCGAGGTCATGTCGATCGGCCGCAGCTTTCCCGAGGCTCTCCAAAAAGCGGTGCGTATGGTCACTGAAAACAGCGCTGGTCTCAGCGGCATCGTTAAAAATGATGCCACCAAAGAGGAGCTGCTGCGGGAATTGAACGAACCAACCGATACCCGTCTTTACGCGGTCATCGAAGCCCTGCGACGGGGCATGACCGTCGAGGAAGTTCACGCGGTCACTGCCATCGACAAATGGTTCCTGGCCCGCGTCAGCGAGATTACCAGCACCGAACATGAAATCCGCGACTTCGTAAAACCAGTGGCCATCGAAATGGCCGCAATCGCAAAAAGCTCAGCAAGCCCCGCACCCGCTGACGACGCCGCCACCACCCACGCCGCCTTGGCCCGGGCGACCTCCGCACAGTGGCGCAAATGGAAGGGTCACGGATTCTCCGATGAACAGATTGCCCTGTTAACGCTGACCACGGCGGACGCCGCACGCAATCTGGTGGTCAAGAATTCTGATCGCCGCAACCAGGAAGCCGCGGCCCTGGTCCGAAAGATGCGTCTTACAGCGGGCGTTCGACCCGTTGTCAAAAAGATCGACACGACCGCAGGCGAATACCCGTCGCCTTCCAATTACCTTTATATGAGCTACCATGGAACACACAGCGATCCCATGCCGGCAGACGGTCGCGAACATGCGGCGATTGTTCTGGGAAGCGGGTCCTATCGGATTGGCACCAGTGTCGAATTCGACTGGTGCGCGGTGTCATGCAGCCAGCAGCTGCAAAAATCCGGGTGGCGCAGCATCATCATCAACTGCAATCCGGAGACTGTTTCAACTGACTACAACAGCTCCGACCGGCTTTATTTTGATGAACTTTCCGTCGAGCGCATTCTTGATGTTTGCGATGTCGAGCATCCCACAGGGATCGTCGCCTCTATGGGTGGGCAGCTTCCCAATAAACTGGCACTGCCACTGAGTGATGCCGGTATTAAATTGCTTGGACACTCCCCCGCGACGATTGACGCGGCGGAGGATCGGGGTAAGTTTTCCGCACTGCTCGACAGCCTGGGCATCGACCAGCCCCAGTGGACCCGCGCGACGTCTAAAGCCGAGATCGATGAATTTATCGAAAAAGTAGGGTTCCCCATTCTGGTCCGCCCAAGCTATGTCCTCAGTGGCGCCGCTATGTGTGTGGTCTACAATCACGACACGCTGATGCGCGCCCTGTCGCAGGCGGAAAATATCAACAGCGACCATCCCGTCGTGATCTCCGAATTTATGGTGCGCGCCCGGGAAATCGAGCTCGATGGCGTTGCGCGTAACGGCGAGATTCTCACGGCGATCGTCAGTGAACACGTGGAGAATGCCGGAGTGCACTCGGGCGATGCGACATTGGTCGTGCCGGCGCAGAAGCTTTACGTAGAAACCGTGCGCAAAGTGCGGGCTGCGGGTCGGCTCATCGCAAAAGGTCTGAACCTCAACGGCCCGTTCAATATTCAATTCCTGGCAAAATCAAACCACATCAAAGTCATCGAATGTAACGCCCGTGCGGCGCGCTCGTTTCCCTTTGTGTCTAAAGTCGTGGGGCTGAATCTCGCCGATGCCGCTACGTCGATCATGATCGGCAAAGACCCGCATCTGGCACGGTTCAACGAGGATGATCTGCCCTATGTCGGTGTGAAGGCTGCCATGTTCAGTTTTACCCGGCTGCGGGGCGCTGACCCAGTGCTTGGCGTTGAAATGGCGTCGACCGGTGAGGTCGGGTGCATCGCAAAAGAATTTGATGAAGCGTTTCTGCTGGCGATGGAAGCGGCAAAAAATTACCGTCCCAAAAAAGGCGTGCTGGTCAGCGCCGGCCCCGAGCACGAAAAAGTTAAATTCCTCGAGGCAGCGGTGATCATCCGCGACCTCGGTCTGCCTTTGTATGCGACACGCGGGACGGCCAAATATTTGCAGGACCATGGCTTTGAGGTCCGGACTCTTGCCTGGCCGGGTGAAGCCACAAGCGCCGCCGGCAGCAACGGTGCCAGGGACGTCATGACAGATATGGACGTCATCACGGCCATCCAGGAGCATGTGGTCGACCTCGTCATCAACATTCCAAAAAGTCTGGAGCGGCAGGAGCTTTCATACGGTGCGCGCATCCGCCAAGCCTCAACGCAGTTTGGCGTCGGTCTGCTGACCGATATGGAAAAAACCGTGGCATTCATCGGTGCGATGGGGCGACACCACGAATTCGTGAAAGAGCACGACGTGGTGAAGTTGCCAGCCTATCGACAATAATCCCGGGTTCCGATCAGACCTGACTGATGACGTCAAACCCCTTGTAGCTGCCCACCCGAACCAATGGCATCGTCGATGATCAGAATTTTTTTGGGTGCCCCCCGATATTCATCGACATAAGGGGACGACCGCGCAATTTCGATTGAACGGTCGGCTCGCCGAATGCCGACTGGTTCCCTGCCCTTTAGCAGCGGCATTTTCGCAGATCCCTAATCAAGCCTAAGGACGAAGCTGGCTCCTGGCCGAACCAGAGTACACTTGAACGGAAGCATGACCTTTGAAACCAGATAATTCAATACCTCCTGGGAAGAAAGGGCTTTCATGGGATATTCCTGCGGGACTCCATTTAGCAACAGCCCTTTGATTCGCACTTTGCCCGGCGCACCGGGGTCGGCATAAGACTTCAAATCAACAGTCGGCCCAAATGGGCTTGTTGCATTGAGAGTTTCCATGCCAGGAGGGGCAATCAGTATTCCTCGTTGCTGTTTGTCGTAATAGTATTCAGTACCGGCAGCATTTACTGCGGTGATGCAGGTACCTCGTTCTCCAACAGGGAAATTAAAACTCTGACCCGGTGCAATCGAATACCATCCAATGGTATTTTGCTCATCCCACGCGGCATTACAGGAATTGCCGGTCGTGTGAGCTAAATAGCAGTATTTGTATTTGGTCTTTACAGCGAGCCGCCAGGTTTCCGTCGATTCGTTGTTTACGCGAAAACTACCCTGCGCGAATGTCCCAGTCGCAAACATCATGCCTACAGCAAACAAAATGCTTTTGTACATATTCCCTACCCTTTGCTAATCTTGATTTCCGCTTGGCAGCGCGACACTGCGCTACGTCGCTCTTGAAGACGCGGAAGGGTGCCTAATATTGCGGACTAGTCAAAAAATATGTGCATATGAACCCGCAGGCTAGGTGCAGCCCCTTTAGAGGAGTCGACCATCCCAAAGGTCTCTCAGAAAACTTCGCCAATGCATCATATGTAGGTTCCCGTCTTGTACGCGCGATACTTCGTCCTGGGACACCAGGATTCGCCGTTGCCAATGGCCCTCTTCTTTAATTTTACGCAGGCCCTTGCCATCGGAAGGACTCAAACGGGCAGTCGCTTTGATCTCGATTGCCAACTCTTCGCCAATGATCAGATCGACCTCATCACCGTGTTGTGTGCGCCAAAAAGCGAGATCAATTCGCTTGCGATTATAGCTAAGAAAGGCGCGTACCTCGTTGATAATGAACTGCTCAAAACAATCGCCAAACAATGACGAGTTGCGGTCCAAATGCCTGGTGCCTGCGAGTGTATTGGCAACCCCACAGTCAAAAAAGTAATGCTTTGAGGTAGCGACTGCTTTGCGTGACCGACCTGCCCTCCAAGGAGGAAGCATGAACCCTAACAAGGTGTCGTCAAGGATCTCAAAATAATTTTTCACAGTTTGCGCCGAAATCCCTCCGACATCGCTCGCAATGTTTGCGAAATTCAGGAGTTGACCGCTGCTCGTTGATGCGATTTTCAGAAACCGTGAAAATTCTGGAAGCTTTCGTACACTGGCCTCCATTCGGATTTCTTCTTTCAGATAGACATCCACATAGTCAAAAAGCTCCTGGTCTGGATCTTCATTCAAATATACGCGCGGGAGTCCCCCATATCGGAGGATGCGATCAAGATCAAATTTTTTTGCATCCTCTAACTCTTTCCAAGTGAGAGAAAAAAAATCGATCTTCGAAGCGCGACCGCCGAGCATGTTGGCATTTCTTTGTTTAAGCTTTCGCGCGCTGCTTCCCGTTAGCAAAAATCTTTTGCCGGAATTCTCAATCAAATGATGGATCTCATCCAGAAGCTCTGGCAGTTTTTGAATCTCGTCGATCACAGCGCACTCACTTGCACCCACTAATTCCTTTAATGTCGATGGATTCTGGCTTAACGGCAAATAGTACTGAGATTGCAGCAGGTTAACCACGGGCCAGGTGCCGTCAAACTGGTTTTTTATCAGAAAGGACTTTCCAGTTGCACGGGGGCCGAAAAGAAAAAAAGACTTTTCCTTTAGAATTTTCCGCAGGTTAACGTACCTTTTGATTTCCAAATTTCTATTTCCGATTTTCCGTGAATACCCAAATGATAGTTAACTTTACCCGGAAGTGGCTGGAACATTCAAGGGAGGATTGTTGTATTTGTCGGTAGGATAAACTGCCCCGGCTAATTTCACCTGTGGACTATATTCTTAATTAAATTCAGTGAGTTGCCGAATTTTTGATTCCTGTTCAGTTTGGAGTGAAATCCGCCGATAACTACCGGAATCGGTTAAAAAAAACAGAACCCAGGTGATTTCAAGCAGGGCAGTTTTATGAGTTCACTCCCTCCGGCGCCATTTAGGGGGCCGAGCAAAAAAGAGACACTTAAACTATTGAGCAACGACCGTTGCCTGTCGCGGCTTCCGCTCACTCTTGGAGAATTCAGTCCCCAAGCGGTCATTTTGGTTGAGGAGGGTCGGTGGCGACTGCGGGAGCTAACCGCAGACCATACCAAGCGCGATCAAATCGCTCGGGCGCAATCTGCTAAAGGGTACTACATGCCCGAGCATGATTTTGGTGCGTTGGTGGCTGGAAGAGTACTAATCGACGCATCGTCACGGGAAGAGTTGGTGGCGCAGGTTAAAAAAATTCCATGGACCTTTGGTGGGGCTAAATAGTGAATTACTGCTGCTTGCCAATGCTTTTCAGATAAGCCTGGTGGGGGTCGATGGCGACAGGTCGCGACTCGGGCGTTTTGCCGTCGTAGCCATTATCGAAGCTGCCAAAAAACAGCTTGCGTCCCTGGTCGATGCGAATGAGGTCGTAGGTGGCATCTCCGGCCCTGTAAGTCGTTCCGCCACAATCCTTACCGGTGACGTCACGGGGAACATTTATGCGCCAATCTTTGATGCCACAGTAAACGTAGTCATTAGCCTGGCGAACGGCGTCCGCCGAGGAAAACAGAAAGAAAATCTTCTCGAGGACATAATCGAGTTCAAATAACTCGCCGGAATTCAATCCCGTCGCGTAGGTATTATGCATTTCAAAGGAGAAATCCTGATCCACACAATTAGTCGCGGTGTAACTCGTGCCGCGCCAGCGCATCGACTCGGCAGTGAAGCGTACTTCATTGCGCGCGCTGTAGCTCGTCGCATTGATACAAGCGGTCGTCCAAGCCCCGGCCAAAGGAGTATCCTTGATGCCCCGCGCCTCATCGGCAGTTTCAGCAACAACGGGTGCAGCGCCAAGCACTAATAAACCAGCGGCAAGCGCAAAACTGCGCGGCGTGATCTGTGCGGCAATGGCTCTGGGACCGTTCATCAGTATCTTCATAAAATAAGTTATTTTAGTACATTACACTTAAAAATAGGGGACCAAAACTGGTGGCGAAGGGGAGGATCGAACTCCCGACCTGTGGGTTATGAATCCACCGCTCTAACCATCTGAGCTACCTCGCCCGATACCCTAAAATCTTGAGCATAGGTGAATATTGCGATTGGCCCAATAAGTCAAGGACTTTGAAGATGACCGTGTAGGCGTTAACCATCCGAAATTTAAAGAATAAATAAAGAAAAAGCTTCAGGGCGGTCTGCGGGGCGGCCGGGGCTTCATCCCCAGCTTGCGCCCCCAGACCGCCCGTCCCCCAACGGCTGCCGGCTAGTAACAGCGGCGCCACCTGATCCGATAGGTGTGTTTAAGCTCTCCATCGATCGAGTCAACGGTCACGAGTCCTGCGCCACGGCCGGTCGAACGAACCGCAATCGAAGCTTTGAGGTTCAAAGCCCTCTTCACACTGCAAGGCGAGTAAACCAGCTGACTCTCGGCGATCTGGTCGCCCGCAAGGAATTCATCCGCATGAGGACCTGACAAGTCGCGACGGAATTGGATCGGCCGGTTGAATGATCCTTGCAGCCAATACTGCGTTCGCAAAGAAGCAGTAACGTTACGATCAAGCGCCGCGTATCCACGGTAGTCAACACCGATGATCGCATACTGCCAGCTGTGCGGATGGTCCAGATCCAGTTGGATGTTACAGGTCTTATACTGATTCGTGATTGGTTCGTATGGGCCCGCTGAGGCGGCGAAGTCGGAAAAGAAAAGCGTGAACGCGCGTTGGTCTTCTGACAACAGACTCGCCACAGTACCTGCAGGACAGCCGGAACCAAGTGCCGTCAGGTTCCTGATCGTCACTTCATGTGGATTGGGTCCATCTGCTTTCGCAACCGTCGAAAGCAAAGCACCGGTTATCATCATCGCGGCAATCGTCCGAACATAGTGCGTACGGCTGCTCTCCCCCATACTCTTCATCGTCAAAACCCTAGTCATTGAATCCCCCTTTTTTTGGCCGCGGGATAAGCATCCACCCAAGTGATTCTTTCCGCCGCCGCTGATTTCTCAGAACAGCATGATCTGTGCCACGAGAATTATCCGGACAAATTGGCGGGAAACCGGTCAGATTGAATTGAAAGGGGACTTTGATGCAGCAGTGGGGACCTGATTCAATTCAGGGAACAGTACAGAACACGAGAGCATGGGATCTAAAATGTCACCGGGCAGCCTCCCCCCACTAAAAATCGGCCTTATAAGGCTCAGTCCTTTGTCCCATCAGCTGAAACGAGGCACTGCCGTATTGGGTATTGCCAGCACTCAGGCGAAGATTGCCCTCAACCCATACCGGACCCCAGGCCATTTTCGCGGGATCTTTGGTCATGCGAACGAGGACCATCTGGTTTGCCGGTGGAGCAGGAGCATGAATGCACGCCTGCGGGTTGGGTACGAGCAGAAACTCTGTGACTTCCTGGCGATTGTCTTCCAAAGGCACCATAAATCCCGGAATCCTTACCCGCGCACCATCTAGCGTTTGCAGCGATGGCGGGGCCTTGCCAGTCTCTAGATTAAATTCTCTCAGCATCGGCCAGTCGACACTTTTTACTGGCCCGCCGGCATCGGATGTCCCGGAATCTTTGGCCAGAATCGAATACACAACGACGACCGCCAGTGGGGCGCTGACTAACAACGAGACCAATACAATCTTGCCCCATGGCGTCTTGCTCATCAGCACCTACTCCCGTATCTAAACTCGGATGGTCAGGCCATCGGCCAGTGTATTCCGATATGCGCGCCACGCAGGGATCACCCCCAGTGCGATGCCGCAGCCTATAACCAAGGCAAGATACAACATTTCGGCACCGGTAAGGAAGTTGATCGGGACATAAAGCCCGAAATGGCTTTCAATGAGCGGGTTCAGAGCAAAAAGTGTCCCATATGTCATCACAACCCCAACTGCCGTCCCAATGGTGGTCAGTAAGGTCGATTCGAAAACCATCAGCGTAAGGATCATCCCGGGGCCGGCCCCTACGGCCCGCAGAATAGCCATCTCCCGCCGCCTTTCATTGAGGGAGTTGTAGAGCGACACCAGCATTCCAAGCAATCCCACTAATATGACCAACACCGAAACCACCCGCAGCGCATCCTCTGCGTAGCTCAACCCAAGCCAAAGCTCATTGAGCGCTACACCGGGAATAATCGCCATCAGCGGCTCGGATGGATCATCGTTAATCTCACGCTGAAGGCGGAGAGTTTCCACGCGGTTTTTAGTCCGGAGCAAAAAAGCGGTGATCTGGCCAATTTCGATTTTTTCTTTCTGCACGGACTCTGGACGAGTCTCTTCACCCCGGCGCGGCGGTGCGCCATCGCCCCAATCCATATGAATGGCTTCCATCCCCTCCAGCGTGATGTACACCGAGCGATCAATGGGGGTGGCGGTGCGTTTCAGGATCCCAACGACCTTAAAAGGCATGGTGTCATGTTTTAAGATTGCTTCCGTGGCCACGCCATGACTAACCACAACGCGATCGCCTACTTTATACCCGGCATTGGACGCGACATCGCTACCAAGGACTACGTCAAATAACCCCTGACCGGCAATACCACTCGCCAGCTCAATCTGGCGATCACCGCGATAACGATAGTGTTCATAGAAACTGGAATTGGTACCGACAACGCGAAACCCGCGATGACTGTCACCAAGGGAATACGGAATGGTCCATTCCACGGCCGGGTGCTTACTGTATTTTTGGAAGGCCTCCCACGAAAGGTTGCCGGTGGCCGAACCCATACGAAATACGGCGTAAAGCAACAGCTGGATGGTCCCGCCCTTGCTGCCAACGATCAGATCCGTCTGACTGATGGTATTTGAAAAGCTTTCCCGCGCACCATCGCGAATCCTTTCGACGCCAATGAGGAGCGCAACGCTGAGCGCGATAGAAAGCACCGTCAGGGAAGTCGTGAAACGCCGATTGATCAGAGACTTCAGCGCAATCTGCAATGTGTAAATCATTGCGCGGCTCCCGACCCGGCCGAAGCATGGGCGCGATTAATGTCCTGAAGGGAAATCGATCGCGGGAAAAGATGCTTCAACGATTGATCGTGGCTGACAAAAACAACGGCGGATTTTGAACGGTCCGCTTCCTTGAAAAGCAGGCGCAAAAATTGCTCGCGGTGATCCATGTCCAGCGCGGAGGTCGGCTCGTCCGCTATGATTATTTCCGGTGCTCCAATAAGCGCCCGCGCTGCAGCTACCCGTTGTTGCTGGCCAACACTGAGGTCTGTGACCCGGCGATCGACAATGGCACCGATTCCCAATTCTTCGCATAATCGCCGGGCTTCGATGTCAAGCTGGCCTGTACCCGAGGCCCCCCCTGCCCGATGCGCGCGTGCAGGGTTAACCCGGCACGGCAACACGATATTCTCCACCACGCTCAGGTAGGGAATGAGATTGAACATCTGGAATATGTAACCAATATGAATGCCGCGGAAATGATCTCTGGCCCGCCCGCCCATTTCGCCGAAATCCTGTCCCAAAAGTCGGACATTACCGGACAAAACTTCCAAAAGACCGGCTAAGATTCCAAGAAGCGTGGTCTTGCCGCTACCCGAGGGTCCATACAAAAAGACGCGCTCACCGCGGCCGATGCTCAGGTCGGCGATGTCCACCACCAAAGGAGTCTGATAGGCGAACTTCAGATCTTTGACTTCAATGGCTGGCGTGGTGGTATTCACAGATCGATCGATCCCACGTCTTTCTTAATTTTTGCGGCATTTTGCTTCGTTGCCGTTAAAGCCTGAACCTCCAGCACTTTTATGCCGGGGAAAACCGATGCGAAGCCAAAGTTGACTTTAGTTCCTGCCAGCGGTGCCTCGCAAGTCGCGGTGAAGGTCGCGTGAACTTCCGCGTGCTTTTCGCCAGCTTCTCGATGGGCCGGATCGATATTGACCTTTGCGATGGTGCATTTGAGCTTACTGTCAAATTTAACCATCGCACCAATGGATTCCTCCAGCTTTTTAACTCCGGCGGCCATGGCATCTTTATCTTTTTGCGACTTTGCTTCGTGTTCGAATCCATAGATCGACTCAGCGGGAGATTCGAACTCTAAAGCCGCGGTCTTGGCTTCAGCCGATTCGACCACAAGGCTCAGTTTAGCCTGGCCATGGCTGTGAGCTTTATGCCCCTTATGCGCCTTTTCCGACTTGCCAGCCCAGGCGTTGGTCGCAAACACAAAAAAACAGCCAATCGTCAGCGCTTTCAGTCCGATATGCCTCAATGTCTTCGTGATTTGGAATGATCCGTTTCGTTGCAAAGGTCCTCCTTATTCTCCACTGGAAACAGGTCCTTAAGCTTTGTCTCACTATACCGATTAGAGGACGGAAAGAGACAATTTTTTTGACCTTATATGAACTTTTGAGGGGTTGTGGAAAAGGTCGTCACCAAAGATGCCGCGTCGCGGCAGATCAGTCCCATGTTCGCTCTCGCGACCGCGGCAATCTGGGCCGTGGTTTGGCTTGCCCTCGGACTGACCCCTGTCCCGAATCTGATCGATACTTCGCTCGTACGCAAAATTGAATTTGCCGTGCGTTCAGCGACCGGCAACGACGTCCTGATGGCGGAATCTCTGCGGATCATCGCCCTCGACGACAGCTCCTACGCGGCCCTGGGCAAACCAAATCTGACAGAAGATCAGTGGTCAAAACTCCTGACCAGCCTCGCAGCACAGGATCCTAAGGCTATTTTCACGACGCACATGTTCGGCTCGGGAGAATTTTCCGACCGATCCGGTCCCCTCGCTCAGGCTCTTACAAAATTGAGGGACGCGAAAATCCCCGTAAAAGTCGCGGCATTTGCCTATCCGGGATTGATCAGACACCGCACACCGCTATCGCTGACGGGCGAAAACTTCGACCTCCAGAGAATGATTGTTGACGAGAAACTGACCGCTGATCAGGTCACTAAGATTCGTGAACTGACGGTGGAGAAAAAAGGCTGGAACCTCTATGGACCCAGCGCAGACTTTTCGGACCTATTCAGCGAGCTCGGCCATGTCCATTACGACGGTCATGGAAAAATTGCGCCGCTGGCTCGATTCCGAGGCGACCGCGTCGTGCCTTACCTCGGCATTCTCGCCGGCGGCCATTTATCGATTAATCAGGAACAACTGCAATCCGAGCGGAGTTCGATCATTCCAATCGATGACTCGGCGGAGTTGATTGTGAACGAGCTGCAGCCCTCGCTGCTTGGAGAATATTCGTGGAGCATGAACGCCATCTTTAAACGCATCGAAGACAACACCCTGGCCGAAGTGATACGCCCCGGTGATACAGTCCTGCTTCTTTCTGACATGTACACCGGGCGTGTGAGTTTTGTACCCTCACCCCGCGGCACTGTCCCCAGTGGCTACGTCGTCGCCAGTGTCATCAACAGCGCGTTGACTGACCAATGGATCAAAGCCCCGGATATTAAACTTCTCACTATTTCACTGACCGCTGTTTTAGCGGCCACGGCATTCCTTTTTGCGTCGGGCATCTCTTCGGGAATCAAATTGGCACTCGGTCTGATATTGATTCCTGCAACTGGCCTGTGCGTATTTTCTCTGCAGCACACAGTCATTCCATGGTTTGGGATGCTGTTTGTTTACGGTGCAACCGGAATCTCGGTGACCTATCGTCGCGCCCTGTTGAATGCCGCCGCCGACCGCAACGAACGGCGCCAGCAGGCTGCCGAGTCTTCGAAACTAACGGCCGTGGTCAGGACAACGCAAATGCTCGCTCATGACATCAGGCGGCCATTCTCGCTCGTCGAAACAGCCATGCAGGCGTTGCGCATGGAGGTCGAGCCTCGAAAGCTTCAGCAACTCGTAGCAAAGCTTGCGCCCGAAGTCATGCAGGCCAAATCATCTGTTGAAGCCATGCTCGCCGATATCGTAGACATCGACAATAACGCGGCGCCTAACTTGCAGCCTACCGGGCCTGGCGACCTTGTGTTGCAGGCCCTTCATGATGCATTTGCGGTGAATAACGGAGCAGACGTCGAGATTTCCGGCCGGCTGCGGAACACCCTCGAAATCATGGCCGAGCGCGGGCGCCTCGTCCGCGTTATGACCAATATCATTGAAAACGCTGTTCAGGTCATGGAGAACAAAGGCCACCTCTGGATCAACACCGAAGACGTCCATGACATGCAAAAGTCATATGTGCGTTTCTGCATCGGCAACTCAGGGTCGTACATACCCGAGGCGGATCAAAAGCGAATTTTCGAAGCTTTTTTCACCAAGGGAAAAGTCGGCGGAACCGGCTTGGGTCTGGCCATCGCTAAAAAAATTGTTACAGCCCATGGCGGAAAAATTTGGTGCGAATCGACTCAGGAAAAAGGAACAGAGTTTTGGTTTACCGTAGCGGCCGCCTATTCCACGCCAAGACCAGAAACAGCGAAACTCCCGGGCAGCGGGAAAGAGGCTGCTGGATTGAAGACTCAGTTTGTCCAACCCCTGATGGCCGTGGTGGACGATAGTCCCTTCGTTTTGGAAGCCTGGCAGCTAACCGTGCGGGACGCAAAAGTCCTCGCATTCGACTCCCCGGAGGGATTCTGGAAAGAGGTAGATCGGAATCCCAGTCTTCTGGGGGACCTCGATTGCATCGTGACAGACTACCATTTCGATGAGGGCACGAAAGAAAATGGTATGACTTTCGCGGGAGCGGTCCGGGCAAAATTACCTAAAGGGAAGCAGGTGCTTATACTTATCTCCACAGATGGTATTATTAATTTAGATCCCTTAGACAAAACGATAGATGGCCAAATTCCCAAGCAACCACTCGCATTTGGCGCGCTGCGATCCGCCAGGAAGTCCGCGGCCTAACTTTAGCGGCCTGATATACCGATAAGTGAACCTGAAAATTCATTGTAGTTCAATGATTTAGCGCAAGGTTACAAACCATGAAAAAATCTAGTGTGAGCCAGCTCGGCATCGTTGGACTTTGGATCTTGCCGATTCTATTTGCTGCGGCGGCGTGCAACCCGATTGGTGATTTCGCTGGCGGCCCGAAAAAAGAGATTGGGAAAGACACCGACGTCCGAAAGCCCGCACCGAAGCCGGGGGAAGACGAACGGGCGGAAGACCCTATCATGACCTCGGGCACCTATCTGACCTGCGAGGAAGAACCCGGTGGGAGCGAGCAGTCACTTAAAATTGGCTGCGACCTCCGGTCCCGCAGCAGTCAAAACATCGTCGCGCTGGAATATTACTTCAAGAATTGGACCTGGAATATTGATAGTCCCAATGCCGGAGCAGAAGGTGTTTCAGTCACTCGCTCAAATGAACCCGGTTCATTTCATGTCACATTCGTATTCAGTGGCCAGTCGCGTACTGACTTGGTGGCGGTGGCACGCGTGGCGCGAGTGATCTTCAAAGGGCTAAGTAAACTTGCTGGCAAGGATTCGCCGGAAATCTCCAGTGATGCCGTCATCGGAGACATCGCGTCCTTACAAGGCTCCGGTCCGGGTGTGCTGTCATCGACATCGAATCCACTCCCGATACCGTCTGCACTGCCTCAAACAAACTCAACACCACCCCAGACAACATCAACGCCCCTCCCCACGCCTCCGGTCATTCCTACGCCGGTTGCGCAGCCCGTTGTTCAATCGACGACACCGCCTGCTGAAAATCCGGTGGTGCAGTCAACGTCCCTGCCGCAGACACAGCCGCTTAATCAGCCCGTTAATCAGCCCGTTAATCAGTCGGTTCCACCGGTGGGGCAGAACAGCCCGCCGGGAAATCTGGTGGTGGAAGGACGGCTTGCAGAAGGGACGGGTAGTCCCCAGGTTATGGTTCGATTCTCTGATACCAAGGGCATTTCCAACCTGCGCGTCCCGAACACGACCGCAAACGTGATCGGCGAAGGGACCGCGACGACATCATTTAGCGCAGCGGTGACCATCACGTTCACACGCGACGGAAAATCATGCAGCTACAATGGCCCGATCGGCTCCGAGCCACAACGCCTCATTACTGTGTGTGGGGAGTAATTATGAGTAACACCTTACAAAACAAGTCCGCCGTTATCGCAGCTGCTGGATTTGCAATATTCATCGCATCCTGTAAGCCCACAGCAGTGTCAAACCTTCAGTCTGGCGATGGTGTCGTGACGCTGACCTATAGCGCCGGGTCTGTGACCGCCCGAATGGACAAAAGTTCTCTGGAGCAGGTGGAAGACCTGGCTAGCTTCTCTTATGCAGTTCAGGGGCAGGCACTGCCATCTGTCTCGACATCGTTTGTGCCAATCGCACAGATCAATATCCAGTCAGCGAAATTCGCAACCGCCTCGAAGAGTTGCAATGCATTCGGGCAGAATGGCGTGCTGACCTATACCTGTGAAGACATGATGATCCCCGACATCCCCATGGGCCAGCAACAGCAGCAGCAACCACAACAGCAGCAACCACAACAGCAGCAACAACAACAGCAGCAACAACAACAGCAACCGCGCCCTCCACAGCAACAACAAAACCAGACCGTTGTCGCTAACCCAACCGCAAGCGATTTTGCCGTCACCGCGCAATACGGGGGCCAACAGACGGTCAGCGGTGTACTCTATCAGGAGTTTTGGCTTTCACTGACCGCCACCTCTGCAGCCGGCCAAGCCCAGCTGAACTCAATTGAATCTGTGGAATTCCGCACCCACTCAACTTTTGCCAAAGTTGGCCAGGAAGTTATTTCTGTAACCAGAGCGGAAGGCCTCCGCACCCCCCGGCTCGGGACCTACGCGACCTCCTGGACGACTGGCGGCACCACGGTTAAATTTAACAACGGCCGGGCGGTGAGCCTCCCCGGCACGGCAATCTCATGGACACGTCCGGTCTCTGCGCCTTGAGTTTGAATATTTCATGGTTGGGGGCTATGATCCCAACATGAACGATCCAATCGTCGATTTCCTCGTTCGCGAGGCCATGCAACAAGCCAAAATTGAAAAGGTGCTTCTATTTGGGTCACGTGCCCGTGGGGATGCCCGCGAGCGATCTGATTATGATCTCGCGGTGTTTGCACCGAAAATGTCCCGCGCGGATTGGGTTTCCTGGAAGGACTTTCTAATTAACACAGCGCCGACACTACTCGCTCTTGATCTGGTTCTTATCGAGCCTGACATGTCGGCAACTCTGCGCGATAATATTTTGAAAGAAGGTAGAGTTATTTATGCCAAAAGTTAAACTTGAGGGATCTTCAAGCTTTGACAACCTCAAGCGGGCCTATAAAAATTTAGACCGCTCATTGGCGACACCCGTTACAGAACCAAGGGACCTTTCGGGCATCATCAAAGACTTCGAGATGGTCTACGAGCTCTCCTGGAAAGTATTAAAGAAAAAGCTGCTTGGCGAAGGGCATCAGACCCAGGGGGCAAGAGACGTATTCGCCAAATGCTATCAACTTGGCTATATCAACGGTCAGACAACTTGGCTTGAAATGATTGATGACCGCAATAACGCTGCGCACGTTTACGACGAAGCCTCAGCTCAAAGAATCGTAGACCGCATCCGATCGACCTATCACAAGGCTTTTGCCGAGACTTTTGAATTATGATGATTAATTCTCGCCATAGACTTTGATGATACCGGAAGCGATGTTCCCGGAAGAGAAATAAAACTGCACGGCATCGACTGCTGTCGTGCTCTTGTATGCTCCCGCGCCAATAATAATGCACTGCTCGTTCGATGATCCAAAAAGCGTCTCCGAGAATTTCATCGTTTTATAGCTGGCTGTCGAAGTGGGGTCGTAAAGCGACAAAGACCCCGAGATCGTCTCCCCGGTGCCATTTCCGGGTCGATGTTCTGCATAATTGTCGTTGTTGAGCTGGATATGGTCTGTTCCAGAGGAAGTACCATCATGATCCAGTGACCCCGCTTCGCGTTTGGATTGAAGGTTCCACACATAGGAGGTGCCTGTATTGATATAAGTCGCGCCGCCATCGGTGCTGACACGCATCCTCAGGTTGACGGCATCCGTTGCTGGCTTCAGATGAATGAAGACGAATTCATAAGATTTGTACGTGCTGCTAAGCCCGGTGATGTCGAGCGATGCGCTGTTTGAGGCCGTATAGGTACCTAGCAAAACCCTTGCAGGAGTCGTCCACGAGGCAAGTCCGACTGAATCTGATGTCAGTACCTTACCTGCCCCCGGGCTTCCGCCGGTAATTTTGACCTGTCCCCCTACTTCGAGCTTGGCACCAGGAGCGGTCGTACCGATTCCAACATCGGCTCCATTACCAAGAATCAGTGAGTTGCTTTGC